>JACCDO010592364.1_pt1 | contig 30442 bp, 36 predicted proteins | sample 7446101 | NCBI WGS metagenome assembly JACCDO01 (sample SAMN15323440, study PRJNA562643) | freshwater metagenome | isolation source: river surface water | place: USA:Blue River Watershed | collected 2017-08-16
AAAAAATAAAAATTTTAAGTAAAAATAAAAAAAGGTAAAAGTAAAAAAAAATTGAGAAGTAAAAAAAAGTAAAAAAGAAGATTACCAAACAAAAAAACAAATTACCAAAGTAAAAATGTCAGTATTAAAAGTGAAGAGTTCATCAATGAGTTTAGTGGGAGAGGTGGTGCGAAAGTGTAGCGAAAAGTATGGTTTTAGAGTGGAAGAGGCATTGGAGTTATTTACAGCGGAGTCAAAGTCAAGATCAAATTCAAATGAAGGAAAAAAAGGTCGTCCAAAGAAGGAAAAGAAGGTAATAGAAATAGAAGGTTCAGGTGAAGACCTCTTTGCTTCATTGGTAGCAGACGCAAGCCGTGAAGAAGTAGGTGAAAATAAAATAGAAAAATCAGAAAAAATTTTAAAGAAGGAAGCGTCAGATGCGGAAAAATTAAAAAAAGCAGAAGCAAAAGCAGCTTTGGAGGAAGAAAAGGCTTTGAAGAAGGCAGCCTTGGAGCAAGAAAAGGCCGCCAAGGCAGAAGCAAAAGCGGCCTTGGAACAAGAAAAAGCTTTGAAGAAGGCAGCCTTGGATCAAGAAAAGGCAGCGAAGGCAGAAGCAAAGGCAGCAAAAGAACAAGAAAAGGCAGCGAAGGCAGAAGCAAAGGCAGCAAAAGAACAAGAAAAGGCAGCCAAGGCGGAAGCAAAAGCAGCTTTGGAGCAAGAAAAGGCTTTGAAGAAGGCAGCTTTGGAACAAGAAAAGGCAGCGAAGGCAGAAGCAAAGGCAGCAAAAGAGCAAGAAAAGGCAGCCAAGGCGGAAGCAAAGGCAGCAAAAGAACAAGAAAAAGCTTTGAACAAGGAAAAGGCTCCAAAGAAGTCAAAGTCTTCTCCAAAGGCTTCAAAGAAGGAAGAATCAGAAGAAGCAGAAGTAGTCAAGAAAATAGAGGTAGATGGAAAGAAATACTTGAAATCAAAAAACACAGGTGTCGTTTATGACTACGCGGAATACACTTCAACTGGAGAACAAGTAGTGGTCGGAAAATGGAATGAAGCAAGCAACACGATAGACTTCCAAAAGGCAAACGATGAAGAATGCGAAGAGGAATACGATGAATAAAAAGTAGTAATAGTTTTATATGAATAAGTAATTAAAATAAAATGAAGAGTGAGGTAGCGATTGCAACCAATAACTTTTTTCACGTGACGCAGCGTCGCCAGTAGCTGCCTGCTGCTGCTGCTATCCCGAGTCCTACCGTTTGTAGAGTTGATTAGGGTAAAAATTTAAAAATATGGTTTTTCTCTCAATATTTTTAAATAACATTATACTTTGCGATTAGATGAAGCAGTATGTAGTGAGTTTAAGTATTTGAAGAATAACGATTTCAAAAACGACTTAAAGACTTCCCGGGTCCTTGTCAACTACCACGTTCTTCACAATGTTCCGGATAATTTTATCCTCCTTTTCCAAATCATTGTTACCAGAACCACCCATGGATTCCACAATCAATTTATTGTATTGGTCCGAATATTTGGAATGGATCCCATTTTCTAAGACTTTCATCATCATATTTTTTAATTCAGAATTTTCGTTCATTAAATATGTAATAAGTTGAGTGATTTCGGGTGTTTTTTGATTTTCATCATATAGTTCAATATCGGCGTGTTCATTTGATTTACAAATTTTCCGGTGATTGAATAAGCTCTGGCGATGTTTATATTCCTTGCCGCATTTACACTTAAACATATTGGAAGCGACTTTTGTCGCATTAAAGTCAGTATTTGTCAGTATTGCGTCAGTATTTCGGTGTTTAGCAGTCAACAAATGTTTATTATAGTCGCTTTGTTTAGAGCATTTATAATGGCATAAATCACAAAAAAATTGTTTGGCGATTTTTGGCGACAAATTGTAAGTCATATGTCAGTATATATATACTTACAGAAAAGTCGCCTAAATATTTTTCCGGAAAATATTTTAAAAATTATCGTCACAAATTTTGAATTATTTTTTTGGTAACCAGACGATAAATTTCAATTATGCAGCGAAAAAAGTATTTTTAGCTATAAAATATTTTCACTTTTCAAAAATGGACAAAAAAAATGTCCAAAAATGAAAATCCCAAAAAACTTTCCCGAAAAAATTTCAAAATATTTGCTACATGTGTAGGACCGGTTTATAAGGCATTTTTGCGTCAATGCCTTCATTATGTAGTATATTGCGTCTTTAAGTATTTGAAGAATAACGATTCCAAAAACAATTTAAAGACTTCCCGGGTCCTTGTCAACTACCACGTTCTTCACAATGTTCCTAATAATTTTATCCTCCTTTTCCAAATCATTGTTACCAGAACCACCCATGGATTCCACAATCAATTTATTATATTGGTCGGAATATTTGGAATGGTATTTGATACAATCGGGGTGCAATTCCTTGAACTTGAGTAGCAACCGTTGGTTCTTGGATGCAATGCGTTTAATCATTTTACGTATCTTATTCTTATCATCATCTTTTTCCCATTTATTTTCATCTTTAATGTAAATAGTTTCTCTCTTTTTGTCGGTGCAATGAACAGGTCTTTGAGTCACATCCAACTCTTTCAAGTTCTTCACAATAATATTAGAAATGCCTTCTACATAACCAATTTCACCTACTTTTTCCAAGTCACTAAGCTGTAATTGAATAGATTCAACAAAATCCATAATATTCATAGCATCTTTACAGGTCTCGTTCAAGAAAAATTGAAGATTAAAAGCTTTATTATGTGAATTAGTTGTTGTATTATGACTATTATTCGTAGTTCCATTTTTACATAATTCTATAATAGATTCTTGTAATCCATTTTGACCCTTGACTAATTCAGTGATTAATTTAATTAATTCTGGAGAAATATCATCGTTAATAAATTTATTATCACTGGGTTTATAATCATCATCAATCATTTTACAAGTGCCTTTCTGTTTGTGTCTCCATAATCCAGAGTTATCCTTATATATTTTATTACAATTTGTGCATACATAGTCAGAGCATAATTTGGGCATATTTTGATTGACAATCATTGATTTTTGATGTTTTCTAGAGAGTATATGATTATCGTAACTGCTTTTCTTGCTGGTATTATAGTCACAATTTTTACAGAAATATTTGGAGCATAATTTGGGCATAATTTCATTGCTAAACATTGACATATATTGTCAATAGAAAATATGCCCACCTATTTTTCCGAAAAAAAATAAAAATTTATCGTAACAAAATTAGAATTATTTTTTTGGTGATCAGACGCTAATTTTCAATTATGCAGCGAAAGCTGTATTTTTTCCATAAAATATTTCAACTTTTCAAAAATGGACAAAAAAAATGTCCAAAAATGAAAATCCCAAAAAACTTTCCCGAAAAAATTTCAAAAATCGTTGCTACATGTGTAGGACCTGGTTTCCGTTCAAAAAACCCGAAGATCCCTTCATTATGTAGGTTCAAGGCCTACATGCCGCCCCCTAAAGCCGCCAATTACCCCCTACATCCATCAAGGCCGGGAAAAAAGTCCGCCGCCAAATGGCAACCAACTCTTCAGCTTATTTAAGATACAAAATATAAACTTATTGTAAAATTCTACTGGCGATATAACGCTTGACGTCTTGGACTCCCCCAACATAATTATCCACAGTAACGGTTTCAATTTGCTCCTCAATAATTTCCTCTCTGGAAGGGAATGCATTCATTTCAAATCTCTCCACATAAACGGGCTTGGTCTGTCCAATGCGATGGCATCTGGCGATAGCTTGGTCTTCCACTGCCGGATTCCAATGAGGCGAAATGAAGTAGATTTCACTGTATTTTTCTTGTAAATTGAGGCCTTCACAGCCGGTTTGAATTTGTAAAATAAGGGCCTCATAACCGGTATTTAAAATATCGCCCCTCTTACTGGTGCTGGTGCGTCCGTCAAAAGAGGCCACATTGGTCATTCCTCCGGCCTTTAATCGTGTAGCGACTTCGTCAATTTCTTCGCGGAAATGGCAGAATATAAGTTTCCCACACCCGTTACCTTTACGCTCAAGAATTTTGGCAGTAGCTGCGTCTAATTTGCTGCTACAATTGAAGGCCTCTGCGTAGGTGGAATAAAGGCTGGAACTCATGATTTTTGCCGAGTCCTTAGCCATCAATTTGGGATAGATGCAGGTTTGTCGAGCGCGCAACAAGAGAGCCAACAAGCCATCTTCTTGGAATTTGCCGACGATGCGCTTGTCAATTTTAGAGGAATTAATTCTACTGAAAGCCAAAGCAGAGTGAATTTCCTCCGATAACTCCATTTCCTTGCGATTCTTCCAGGCGACGATATTTTTATCCACCACAAGACGTGGCATTTCAATCCCGACACTAGCTTTGGTCCTCTTCAGTATAAATGCGCGAGCCAAGGGGCGTAAATTTTCGTGGTCGGTATAGAAGCTGGCAGGTAGTTTAATCATATCGCATAAGCTGTAGAAATCCTTTTTTTTATTTTGGACCGGAGTGCCGGAAATGAGCCAACATATTTTGGCAGGTATTTTTTTGGCACTATAGAAGCGGGCAGTTTTATGGTTTCGCAGATGGTGGGCCTCATCAAAGACGGCACGGGACCATTCTATCTTATGTAATAGGGTTGTTTCTTTTTGTCTGATTTGTTTTTTGGTTAGGGTTATGGCGCCATACGTGGTGACAACAATGATGGCCCGATTTAATTGCTCCTCAGTGATGTGTTTTTTATTATTTCCGTGGTATACAAGGGCTTGATGACCAGTAGTGCGGTAGATTTGGGCGCTCCATTGGTCAATGAGGACGGGTGGGACCACGATGAGGGTTCTTTTTACAAAGTTACATAGCAGGACTCCAATCATCATAATCGTTTTCCCGAGCCCCATTTCATCTGCAATAAAACCGCCGCGCACATTGCAGACAGGATCGGTACGAAGTTCGTTGTAAAGTATCCAGCGAACGCCGTCATATTGATATTGCTTATTGTCCAATTTGGCGCGGTCCAAATATTTGGTAAATCCGGACATTCTCTCTTCAGAGATGACGTCATTAATAGTATTCATGGTGGTAGTCATAATGGTGATGATCGTTTGATACGTTGATATTTTTTTCTGTGGTTTTAGGATTTGGACGCAAAAAGTATTCAATTTTCTTTTTTTTGGTCCGTAAAATAAATCACTAAAAATAACAAGAAGGGAAAAAAATTGAATACTTTTAAAGTGATATGTCGTAGGCAAAATCTTATACAACATCACATCAAGAATGAGTTTAATAACAAAGCAATTAATTATGAATGAAATCCGTTTGCCAACGGATATGATCAATGTTATAAAAGAATATTGTTTCTATAACATTGAAGAAATTACAAAAAAAAATAAATTAAAACTGAATCAAGTAATACTTTCGGCAGAATTAACAAGGGCAAATAGGTATAATAATGATGAGAATTATTCGGATGCTGATCCACACTGGGTGTTTGGATTTGATTGGTTATACAATATGTTCCTTGAAAACACGCAGTTACAGGCAATAATGTGTGTTAATTGCGGAGATTATATAGAGACGACAACAAATTGTATGAGTAACCGCGTTAGATGTAAATGTCATGATGATATATGGGAAAATGAAAGCGATGGATGGTTTAACGAAGATATGTTGTACGATGAAGGTCATGTAGCTTTGGCCGAAGTGAATAACGAAGATTGGGAAAATTTTTATGAAAATCTGGATAATCTTTATGCGGATGCCTAAGCGGATAATGAATATGGGGAAAATCGCGCAAGGGGGGTGGGATAATTTTGTTCCATAAAAATCAATTAGCTTTATATTTTATACATGTAAGTTATTTAAATAAATTTAAAAAGGGCCGAAACCTTTTTTCGTGCTGCTGCCTGCTGCTGCTACAACTTCTTTTACATGGTGTGCGACCATTATTAAATAAAAATTGAGTAATTTAAAATAAAGGAGCAATTATAAAAAAAATGAAATACTTTTAAGAAGATTACATAGTAACATCCTTACATAAACAACGTTTTCAAAAATGTCTGCCAATACAAAATCAATGAAGAAGCCTTTCTGTAAAGTTTGCCATGATGCCGGCAAAGTAGAAAGTGAATATACAAGCCATTATGTGCGCTCTTTACCGGACCGAAATGGTAATACAATGGTAACTTGTCCAACTTTGTTGTCTACAGAGTGTCGTTATTGTTGTAATTACGGTCATACTGCCAAGTTTTGCCCGATTATTGTGGCCAATAAAAATAAAAACCAATATCAAATTCAAAAGCAAAGTTACAAAAAGAGAGAAATGTCAAAAAATGCCGCCGCAGCGAAACCAGTATCCGGGTTTGCGGTCTTGGCCGAAAGCGATTCAGAAGACGAAGAATATCCAACTCTCGGGAACAAAGTGGAAGCCAAACAGGCCATCACTGGGTGGGCTGAAATGGCTGCCAAGCCAGAAGTCATGGTATACAAGGAGGAAGACCCCTTTGAAAATTATACTGTCTTCACGCCTACCACCAAAATAGCGCCAAAAGCGAGAACCAGTTGGGCCGACGCAGAGGATTCAGATGATGACGAGTAATGTAGTCTACCTATCATTAGTTTATAGTTTATAAAGTGTAAGTTACATAAATAAAAGAAAAGAAGGCTTGACACCTTTTTTACTGCTGCTGACTGCTGCTGCTCATAGGCCTCTTTACACAGTGACCTCATTTGACGCATACTTTGAAGCCGGGTTGAAATACGGGCGGGTTTTACAGGGGATGGCAGGGTGGTTAGGGCTCAGTGGCACAGTATTAAAATTATACTATTATTATTTCATCCCAACTACAATCCGAAAGGCCGCATTTAGTTATTTTTCCTACCATAATATAATGCCAAATGAAATTCCAGACGACGCGCAAATATCCAACGTAGAGACCGAAGAATCCGACACCGAAGAAATAAATTGGGACCATTTAATTGTTCCATTACAAGTTATATCAGCCTATTATACTATATTCACGAGAGACCGAATGATAAATATGCTTACCAATATTGAGGAATATATACAAGACGACCTTGATTCCGCAAACATAAACAATTTTAGGCCCATAATCAACTTGATAATTCCTTTATTAGATAAAATTATAAATGAACCAAATGATTTTAATGATGATGAAAAATCCAATTTCCGTAAAATAAAAACGAACATTGAAAACAAGGTCGCCGAAATAGATAATATTGTAAGGCAAGGCGGCAAAACGTCAAGAAAAAGCAAGACCAAAAAGACCAAAAAGAATAAAAATACCAAAAAAACCAAAAAATACTACAAATTACGCAACAAATAAAATATCTATCTGTTTATATTATTATGGAAAATACAAACCAAGACAATACAAAAACCAAGGACGACGACGTAAATGTTCTTAGTGGTGACAACAAAGTAGACGTAGAAATAGAACCCGACGTTAAAGCAAATAACACCTATTTACAGTTGTGTTCATGTTCTTGTTTCGTCGTTTTAAATTGCTTCAACAACAAATAATTTACAATATCAATTTATATTTTACACCTATAAATTGATACGCACCGCGTAAACCCTTTTCTCTATCATCCATTTTTTATATTATTTAATCGTGCTATTAAAATCATCTTTTTGTCGGCAAATAGACGGAAAAATCACAAACCCATTTAACGTTTGGTCTTTTATTAATGACGCATAATGTATATCAATTTGAGCTCTAATATTTAATAGCGAATTATAAATTTTTTCTATATTTTTATTTTTTATTAATAAAGCATGCGTCCCCCAACATTCTTGATAATTATTTATTTTATATACATTATGAACTACATGCTCACCACAATTGTCATTCAGATTTCCTAAAAATATTATATCAAAGTCAATTTGCCTGGTTTCTATATTAATAATTATTTGTTCTATTTCATCATGTAAATTACGATCAAAAGCTACATCATCTTCAAAAACAACAGAATAATCATTCACAAATAGATTGTTTTTGGAGTTGTTCAATATTTTTTCTATAAATTTGAAATGTGATAAATAACAACCTATCTCTCCAGGTAAAACAAATCTAAAGTTACTATTCTCGTCAAATTTAAAATTCGGGTTAAAGGTTTGCATATATTCTAGAGACAGTGATAAGTTTATGTACTTACTATAAACCCCCTTTAAAACCTCAACGGGTTTGCCAAGCCACTCTCTTATAATATCAATGTAATAATCCCGACTACTATGTTCTATACAATGAATTAAACTGTAATAAATTGGCGGTTTTTTAATCCAAACATTTTGATGAGAGTCCAACAAACATCTAAACCCTTTATCGTGTAAATTATTTTTAATTTTAGCATAGTCGCATTTGTCACAATAATCCGCTTCAAATATAATTAATCTCAAATCCTGATAGATGTCCGGATTTTCATCAAAAAATACTTCTAAAAACCCTTCGCAATCCGCTACCAACACGTTAAAATTTAATTTATATTTTTGTTTTATTTCGCTCAAAGAGTAGGATGGAATTTTAGATTCATTATTTTCTATAAATGTAGAACCATATCCACCATGGTAATCGTCTAGATTTGTCAAATCTAATTTTTTGTTACTAATAAAACCTTTTACTATGTGAAATTGACAGTTATTTCTATTTCTGTTTTTTTCCAGAGCATCCCATACTCTTTGATCAGGTTCTACAACAACCTCGTTAGTTTTATTATTTAATTTAGAATTAATTATACATGATACAGAACCGTATCTTCCCCCTAATTCCAATACAACATCGTCAGGCAAAATATAGTATTTTGCCAATTTTTGTTCCTCTACTTCCATATTTTCGGTATCTACAAAATTATTGTATTCATCGTATATTTCCATGATTATACTATAAAATAACAAATTAAATTATATTTATTGTTTTATCCGTATTCATTATTATTCATTATTATCTTTATTTTTTAAAATTATAACACCTAAAATTCTAAAAGCTAGAAAATTCTATATTTTACACCAATAGGCCTCTATTTTAACGACAACCTCTATGTGTCTTATTCCTTTTGGCATATGATTTTCTTTTATTCTTTCTACTTTGTCTTTTTCTTCCACCGTATGATCCCTTTCCACCGTATGATCCCTTTCCACCGTATGATCCCTTTCCACCGTATGATCCCTGCCCATTGTAGAGTTCCTTGTTTAATACGTCTAGTTTTTTCCAAATATTTTCATAGTCATTGTTTAGTTTTTCCAACACTTTCAAAGTCTCTTCGTAATTTTTTTTTTCGGGATCATTACGAGTTTTACTAGTTTTATCGTAAAACGAAAGACCCACTTTTAATTCATCAATATCCGTTCTTAATCTAGTTGTTTTTTTTATAACGTCATATCTCATAGCATCCACCATATTAATGGGTCTATACAGTCTACCTTGCGGAAAACGTAAACTACGGCCAGGGCCCCAAAATACCTCAAACCAAAAATCCTGAATTTCCGGGTCAAATTTTTTTGAAAAATAATCTCTCAACTCCTGCGATTCAAGAGACTTGTTCGCAAATTCGTTGGCCTTCCTTATCGTTTCTATATTTTTCCCGGCTCTTTTATATAAATTCTCATCAAAGGGTAAATTTATAGTGCCCGACATATATATATATTATATAAAATATAATATACACCGATGAAGACCTAATATTTTCTTAATGGTGTAAAGTAAAAAAATAAAATTGAGAAATAACCGAGGCATAACTCAAAATCAACCACAATAAAAAATGGACCAAGAATCTACGCCACTCGCCATCACGCCATTTGGCACTACCATTATTTCAAAACTGGCTGCCATATCTATAATATTAACAGTTGGATTATTGGCAATCATTATAAATGGAACCAATCCAGAAGACAGACATTACTTGTTTATTATTGTATCCTTATTCTCTATGTATTATTATGATAAATATATGATTACAAAGTTTTACCATTCGCCATTAAATGATAAAATTGAAGCGCTAGAAGAAAAACTCGCTGATTTGGACGAAGAAAACCAATATTTGGTTTCCATGGATAATATGCGTCAAGAAGAATGGGAAAAATTAATGCGCACCCAATCCAAAGCTTGTAGCAAAATAAGAATTGAATTTGAGAAAAAATATAAAAAATATAATAAACTGTTGAAGAATTTAGAAAGAGCCTTATAAACAAATAAAAAATTGAATACTTTTTTATTCCATCCTTTAATTAACAACCAACATCACCAAAATCATAATATAATTTATATATAAAATGTCCGCCAATTATTGTAATGAAAACGAATATAAATATGATATGGATCTGTTCAATCAGCCATATGATTTTAGTTCACCCATTTATGAAGAAGACACCAGTACCACAAACCCGCCATTGACCACTAATCTGGGGAAACGCAAATATGCCGATTCCTTTGATCCGGCAACATACGAAGACACTAGATATTGTCAGCGCATAGCAGACGATTTCTTCAAAACCAACATAGGACACGGAGTCCATGTTTCTAATCATTCAAAAAATAATTAAAATAAAATTGAAAACTATAAACAATACAAACAATACAACCAATACAAACAATACAAACAATACAAACAATACAAACAATACAAAAAATGAACACTACAAATAATCAACCTCCAATTAGTCTATGTATTCCACGCGTTTTCTTAAACATAGATGAAAAACAAATTCGCAAAATATTTAACCAATTAAAATTAGGTGAAATCCAACGTATAGACATTGTGAACAAGACCACTGAAAAAGGAGAGAAATTCAATCGTGTTTTCATTCATTTCCATCATTGGTTTGATAGTGAAAACGCAATAGTGGCACGAGAAAGACTCCAATCAGGTAAAGAAATAAAAATTATTTATGATGATCCGTGGTTTTGGAAGATATCGGTATACCGAGAAACAAAAAAATCACCGAGAAAAAAACCAATCACCGAAAACCAAAACAATCCCTAAAGCTGAAAAAAAGGCACCAACCCATTTCACCACGCGTATCTGCGTATCTGCGTAATCTGCGTAATCTACGTAATATACTTGCAAAAATACGGTATGTTATAGGTTTTCGCAGACCAATAACTAAATCCACTGCCATGTTCGTAGCATGAATAAGACATTATGTAATTCGCAAACGATAATAAATAAAAATCAAGCAGTGTATTTTTTACCTTTTCTTCTTCCAAAACCACTCCTTCGCCAAAATGTGTAATGGGTTTCATAAATATTTTGAATTTTGGGAAGTAATCCACCAATTTCTTTTTAATTATATTATTGTCCGCAATTAATAAAATGTCAGTATGGTTGCCTTTGCAACTCATAATATACTTACCAATATCCATGCGGATATTATTTACTAATTTGTAAATATATTTATCCTGAAAATGAGTATTTTCGTTTTTTAAATAACTGTCCCCAGATCTAATATGAATTACAATATATCCTTTACACACTAAGTTGATTTCTTCTAATGTATTCTTGACTAGTATTTTAATTTCATCAACAGGCTCCAATAAAACTCGCATATATTCTTTATTTTTTTCATTTACATCATTTCTAGGAAATGCGTTACAGCAAATAAACACATTACCATATGTGGCGAGCGGTGAATCTACTACATAATCAACAAATTCCGCCAGAATATTTTTATTTCTCACAGGATCTATTATGAAACCATTTTGTATATTATATTCACCAAAATTGTTGTTTCTAAAAATATCAATACCAGATAAAACATTACTAATAAGATTCAAGTTACGTGTTTTTATTTTGAAAAATTTGGCAATACAGCTATTGAAGACAATTTTCGCTTCAAAATTATATTCGTCGCAAAACTCCAAAAGGAAATAAGATCCCCTAATAAAATCGCCCAATCCAGTACAATTCGCCCGACCATAATTATATTTACTTTGATACACATTATTAATAATTTGAATACCCTTAGCGCGAATTCTCTCTATATTATAAGGAGCAAAGCTTCTAATTGCTGTTTTTGTATTAAGTCTTTCATTTGTATTCTTTATAATATCTACTAACACATTGTTTAACTTAGTACCAGGAGTCGGCTTAATGTCTATTAATTCTGTACCATTATCAAGGGAACGCATATTCCTATTCCTATTCATATTCCCATTCTCAACCGCATTCCCATTCCCATTCGCATTCCCATTCATATTCCCATTCCCATTCCCATTCGCATTCCCATTCCCATTCATATTCCCATTCGCATTCCCATTCCCATTCTCAACTGCATTCACCTTTGCTTGTATATATGTTTCGGTGCCAGGTTGAATTTTATTAGGTTCCACTTTTTTGGTTAAATTAAGACTATTATTTAAGGCTATATTTTCTTTTAAATTAATCCTTTCTTGTATTTCTATTTGTTTTAATATCATGTCTCTTTTTTGGGTTGAGCTATTTTTTTTATAAGTAAAATTAATTTTAGAAAACATATTATTAATATAACATATTTTATAAATAATAATAATCGCTATTTACTAAAAATAACGATTATTATCATAAAAAAATACTTGCTATTATATATATGTCAAACACTACTAATTATGGAACAGGCAGTTTGCAAAATAATACAGGGGACAATAATTCAGCTTTCGGCGGTTACGCCGCAAATAATAATACAAGTGGTATATGTGTTACCGCAGTAGGTGCGAATTCATTATATTATAATACTTCAGGAAACCATAATACATCGGTCGGCGCGGGTTCTATGTGTAATAATACAACCGGTATTTTAAATACGGCAGTTGGTTCTAGTGCATTAGAAGGAGAAATTGTTCAATCGGTAGGTAATCAAAATGTAGCAATCGGAGCGCAATCACTCTATGATAATAGCGGAAGTTTTAATACGGCATTAGGAACATATTCAGGTATATCATTAAACGACGGTAGTTACAACACTTTTTTAGGTTATAACACAGATGTAGCCAATCCCAGTGTATCATATTCGGCAGCAATAGGTTATAACGCAGAAATAACATCCAGTCACCAAATTGTGTTGGGAACATCCAACGAGACTGTAGAAATTCCTGGATCATTAACAGTTTATGGATCCGTAAATTTTAGTGGTTTAACGGGTCTAACAGGTCTAGCAGGCGCGACGGGCCCCACAGGTGCGCCAGGTTCAAGTTCCGGTATTACCGGTGATACAGGTCCCACAGGTCCGCCAGGTTCAGGTTCCAGTAATACCGGCGATACAGGTCCCACAGGTCCGCCAGGTTCAAGTTCCGGTAATACCGGCGATACAGGCCCCACAGGTCCGCCAGGTTCAAGTTCCGGTATTACCGGCGATACAGGTCCCACAGGATCATCAGGTGTAGAAGGAACGGCTGGTGCCACAGGCCCAACAGGTGCGCCTGGATCATCCACTGGCGGAAGCTATTGGTCGCCAACCGGTCCAACCGGAATTTTCTACACTAGTGGAAATGTAGGTATTGGAATTAGTTCGCCAGCTTATCCTTTAGATGTTTCCGGAAATAGTAATTTCTCAGGAACCGTGTATGGCTCTGGCTTTAACACAACGTCAGATTACCGAATTAAAGAATCTGTAAAATCATTAGACGAAACCCATAATGTTGATCAATTAAAACCCGTCATATATAAAAACATTCAAACCAACAAATTAGACATGGGTTTAATCGCCCACGAAGTCCAAGAAATATATCCATTTTTAGTAAACGGAGAGAAAGACGGCGAAGAAAAACAAAGTGTGAATTATACGGCAATCATCGCCTTATTAATAAAGGAAATTCAAGAAATGAAACAAAGACTAACTCAATTGGAGAAATAAACAAATAATAGAATAAACAAATAATAGAAATAAACATCTAAAATAAACATATAATAAAGAATATGAGCGAAATAATTTCAAAAGAATATTTTAAAATTATTCAAACTGACCAAATATTTAGAATTGAATTCACCAGTCCTTGTCCAGCCTTAATCAATTCTCTCATAAAAACCAAAATAATCCTAGGCGCCACAGCTTCAGCTAATTATACCACAATAAAATTCAAGGCTTATTCAGTAAAAACCCTAAAACAATTCTTAGAACAAAAACCAAATACTATTCAGAACGCACTTCTTTTAACTTCAAATTTAGCAGACCAACTACAATATTTATTATCTGTAGAAGACCACACGATAATAGGTTATGCTCCAGAAAATATAATTGTCATTAACGACAAAAACTTCGCATTTTTAGGCAACAAATGTGTGTCTGAATTAGACGAGACACAAACGTTAATTAGCTACCCATTTTCCCATTCCGATTTTTTCGTATCTCCTGAATTATTAAAAATCACTGATTTACCGCATTATGTTCATTATAAGACGGCATATTTTAGCTTAGCATGTTTAGTAATCTATACATTAATGGCAGACGACAGTTTTTATTTCAAATATTTACAAAAAGAAGAGACAATATTGGAGTTTTTAAACAATCATCCTATAAAACATACCAAATTATATTGGCTTCTCTCTAGATGTTTAGATGAAGAGCCTGAAAAAAGAACAATATTATTAATATAAACATACAAAACCTTCTTGATTAAAATCTCATAATATGTTATAATGTCATTAACTGCCTTTAAAAAAAAATCTGTAATAAACTATGGATCAAAACGATCAGGAACCGCACCAGGTGGAGTATGGTTACCTCAAGGCCCATTTGGTCACTCTACAACAGGTCTTCAATTGGCAATAAACCATCCCGGAGCAGTCGGATTTTCCATAAATGGTGGTCGCAGAAATGTCGGCGGAGTGGGGCGCGATATGAAAATGTCCAAGTCAGGCACTCCTTATAGAGGAACGGAAGCCATTGGTTTTGGTGGAACCTTTGGAAAATACCCATCTGCCATATTGGTAGGCAACGTGGGTTCAAATACTCAATCAACTGGCGCTATATCCAACAGCAAAAGAAGTCCGGTGGTTCAACCGGTTCTAAATTCACGCATCGTGGATACAATGGGCACTCAATACTTGTATATCAAACCATCCGTCTTATCTACCCATGGTATGTTGGATAAAAAATACAGATGGGCTTATTATGGAAAATACCCCAACTATTGGGTTCAACCAAACTACACTGGCAATCAAACCGATACCGCAAGTCAATGGTTATATATTCAAAACAAGGCCGCCGCAAACACTTGTAGTCTTAAGGTCAATAATGTCGGAACTTATGAAGGTCACAATGTCTCTTGTGGTCCAACATTATGTGGTTCTGGACGTTCTACGGCAAATTTCAAATACAATGATATGGCTCGTAATGCCCCATATACCAAGACACTTTATCAGCCAGTATCTTATTCTCAATATAACTTGTATCTTACTCGGGGTTGTAATAATCCAGTGGGACCACAAAAACCTTTCCCATTTGCCGTTCAAACCGGTAGAAGTCAGGCCGCAAGTGGAACAAGTATTACTAGTTTTGCGAATGGCTGTAATACAACACCTATTTATGTAACACCTCCAGCGTGGTACACCGCTGTCCAACCAGGCCAAGAGCCTGATTTAAAAAATAAAATACAAAGCACCCCACTAGGGAATCAATAAATATACTTTTCTTAAAAGTATATTAGTTTGCTATATTTTATAAAAAGTATATTAGTTTGCTATATTTTTCTTTAAAGTATATTATTTTGCTATACTTTTCTTAAAAGTATAAAAAGTATATTAGTTTATTTTTCTATACTTTTCTTAAAAGTATATATATGATTACCAAAGGAACCTTTGGATATATAATTGGACGAAAGAAGCGTTTCATGTATGTTGATAATGACGCCGACCTACTTTGGCAAATATTAGTGAGGGAAATTTATATACTTATGAAACATTTTCAAACAAAAGAACACCTTCAAAAGGCATTTGAAAAAATAAAAACAACCAAATCAAAACCCAAACCAAAAGATTCAGATATAAACAAAAACAAAATATTTCTGGATTTTTCAAAGGATGGCCATGATTGGTATTCTCTCTTACAGTTTTGTCAAGGAAGCTTTATAAATATTCTGGAATCTGGATATATCATAAATGAACCAGAAGAGAGAGGTCATGTGTTTTTATTAGATTTCAACAAAGGAAACGTTTGTTTTTATAAAAAAAACTGGGATGGTATTATTCATGAATTAGACACGGCAACTATAGAAGAAATTATGGAATTTGATGATATGCCGACCAAATCTTACACCGAAATTATAAGCGAAATGACCGCCAGATTTAACGATTATTACGGTAACCTAACGAGGATTGAAAAAGAAATAGAAAAAATTAAAAATGTTATGAGTGAAGCGAAAAAACAATGTTCTTACAATATTGAAGAAAAAACTTCCAAATTATTGGAAAAAATGAATCTGGAAAAAACAAAATTACACATGAATCGCAGAGTATTTTATCATCGGTTAAAGGCACTGGACTTGATTGAAACGTCCGAAGACGCGCCAGAAACACCTTTAAAAGAATGACCGAGTAAAAGAATGACCGAGTAAAAGAATGACCGAGTAAAAGAATGACCGAGTAAAAGAATAACCGTGTAAAAGAATGACTATAAACAAAACAATTTAAACATTTTTATACAAATAAATATATAAAAATGTCTTCATTTTTAAATAACAACCTACGAAACATACACGTATTAAACAATCTGCTCGGCACCTATGATAGAGTTATGGTAATAAAAATATTTGTAGATACAGACGACAATACATTGAAAGATCTATATTATAACGCCGCTCATAATCACAACGCTAGACTATTAAATAACGCAGTCCATATAGATGCCGGTTTTGACCTATTTGCTCCCGGCAATGACCCACAAAACGCAGAAATTTATGGCGATTTGTTGCCATTTTTCGGTCCAGGATGGTACGAAACAAGTCCGGTAAATAAATTGGATTTTAAAATTTGTTGTGCGGCGAAAATGTTTTTAAATTCCGGAAAGAATTACAACACTGGTTATTACATGTATCCTCGCTCGTCACTTTCCAAGACGCAATTGCGATTGGCTAATTCTACTGGAATCATAGACGCCGGATATCGTGGTCACTTAATGAGTATGTTTGATGTAGTAAATATACCAACATCATATAAAAATAATTCAGAATCTATGGATCTTGATAGAACACCAGATTATTTTGGTAAAAAATATGAGCGTTATATTCAAATATGCGCACCAGGATTAGCGCCAATTATTGTAGAAATAGTGCGAACAAAAGAAGAATTAGGAGAGGAAACAGTGAGAGGTGCGGGTGGTTTTGGTTCTACCGGAAGTTAAATTATTTGTTTAGTCATTTATTTATGATATATAATTTATATATCATGAATGATAAAATATTTAATTAATATATACAAATGAAAAAAACTAGCAATAAATCAACAAAAAAAAGGGTACCAAAATACCACTTCAAAACAAAATCAAACAAATCAAACAAACCAAACAAACCAAAATCATCCAAGCGTAATAAACTGAGAGGCAGTGGAACAGGTTCATCTAAACAAAAAACACCAAGTAATCCATTTGAAGAATTATATTATATAGAACAAAAACAATCTACAATGCCAGTTTCAGAAAAAATAGCTACAATAAAAAAGTTAGCTCCAAATTTAGGAAAAATGTTACCTATAGATAAAGCCGTAAATGATATGTCAGTGAAAGAATTATTGACCACTGTAGATATATTAGGAGTAAACACAGGCACCGCCGCTCTAGAAAAACCAGATTTGGCCGCCTTATTAACGGTGGAATTGAGTAAAACCAAAAATGTTAAAATAGATAAAATGTTATCAGATATAGTAGAGAATAAACGCAAAAAATTATTTAAAGAACGTGATGAACGAGAAGCAGAACAACGTAAAAAAAATTTGGAAATACAACGAGCTGCCGAACAACAACGACAAAAAGAAGCGGAACAAAAAAAATTTGCCGCAGAGCAACAACGAATCGCAGCAGAGCAACAACGCATTGCCGCAGAGCAACAACGCATTGCCGCAGAGCAAGCACACATTAGGGAGGTTGAGAGAATGGGAGATGAGGCTAGAAGAAGACAAGGATATTATCCTCCACCTCCCCCCTATAACAGATACTACCAACAACAATACCATCCCCAAAGATACTACCAACAACCTCCCCCTGAGGCCTATTATCACGCAGCAGATTCGTTAAGAGAGTTTTACAGCATACCACCAGAATTGAGACAAGGAGACAATTTTAACCGGGAAAAATTTGCTGATTTTGAAACCCATTATCCATATTAAAAGACCTGTAAAATGTAAAAATATCAAACGTATAAATAATTGTAAAATATCAACCGTATAAATAATTTTATAAATGAATATTATATGAAATCATTTGCCACAAATTTTAAAAATATAAATATGAAAAACATAAAAAATCTAGTAAATGAAAATACAAAAACAAAAGTGATTGGAGTGTTAACCATATTAGTAATATTATGGTTAATATTATATTTTATCCCAGAGCTGTTTACTTCTCTCTTTAACACAATTTTAGGTAATTTAATATTACTAACCATATGCGCATTATCATTAATGTATAATCTTAAATACGGATTCGTTATTACGATTCTCACAGTAATTTTATATCGGGTTTTCCAATTGTCAAGAAAGGAAGGTTTTGCCTGGAATCCACAATCCACCCAGGATTTTATATTAATTCAAAGCACTATAAATCCCCAAAAAGTATTTGATGTAAACTTGATACAAAACAATCAGGCCAGTCAAGCCGAATTGGATTATTTTAATAAACACAAAATGTGGCCATGGTCTCAAAAAACCATAGAATTATACGTAGAAGCACTCGCCAAAAACCCCTTTATCCGAACATGGCCGGAAGATGGTGTGAATTATGCCAGGTCTATTTATAACGAAGCGGCAATATTGAGGGTATTATCTTATCAAACCAAAGAAGGCCAATTTTTATTAAATGGCGTTCTAGTCCAAGACCCTTCTGGTAATAGAATGGAGGATTTGCCAAACGGGTTCGGAGATTTTCCATATAAATCCGGACTTTTAGGTAACAAAAGTGACGACGTAATTAAATGTAACATGAATAACCCAAATGGTGCCACATTAGAGCGAACTACTTATACGGGTAAAGGCGGTATATACGGCGAACAAACATCAAAAGTCACTCCTGTAGATTATAATGATTTGGAAAATATAATTCCTGGCTTTACATTTCTAAACGCGCCATGTAATCCGTGCGGAGCCATCAATGAAACACCAGACTATTCTTGTCCATTTAAATTGACAGTGAAAAATAAACCACCATTTATTAGTAAAATATGGCAATACCTGTGGAATATAGACGATAGTCCATTACACTCCATGCCGTCATTTTTACAAGAAGATATAAACCCCAATCAGTTTCCATTATTGAGCGAATTACAAACAGAATTAAAAAAACAGAATACTTATACTCCCCCAGAAGTAGATACAAAATAAAACAAAAATAAAACAAAAATAAAACAAAAAATTTATACACTTGAATATTTACAACAAAGGAATTTTACAACCCAGCATAATCTATTTGTGATTCTTCTACATCTTCTTCTAAAGGAACCCTTTTCCCATCGCTAATATTTCGCATAAGTTTGGTAGCTGTAGGTGTCAAATAAGGCGCATCATCAAAATCCGAAATATTATGCATAAGAAGAGGAGGTAGCATCATATTATTTATAACGTTACTAGCAGTCGGAGTTTTGTCCCTTCTCCGTAAGGGAGTTCGGCTCAAACATCTTCCCGAATTGTCGTCTTCTGCGTCCGGTGTATGACTCACATTATAGCCTCTTTGCGTTCCTTGAGAGCTTTGTCTGGCAGTGACATACATTGCGCCAAATTTAGTACCAAGAGTTCTATAACATATATATATATCGTCACACAAATTTTTCATGATTTTATCATCCAGAAGATTATGGTCCGTCATAAATTTTTTCATTTCTTCCATAAATCCCGCCAAATCATTTTCTAATTTAGTTTGTTCTTCTTTAGAATCCAAATCATTCTTATTTATATTTAAATTAAATACTAAGGAAGAATCGCGTAAATAATCATTCGTTTTCTTACGCTTCAAAAACTCCTTCGCCATAAATAGATGTTGAAGCGTTCTTTGTCTATAAATATATTTAGTTAGGTCTTCTTCATTCGTTTCTTCTCTCGTAATAGTCATGTTCATATTCGTATCCAAAGAATGATGTCCAACCGCTTTATCAGCGGTTAAATTTACAGCACATTCATATGGTTTATTTGAACAAACATGATAAATTTTATTAGATTCACTGACAATTTCATCTATAGTAAGTGAATCAACCCAAATATTTTTTTTAAAGTTATAAATAAAACCATCGGAAATATTTATTTTTACATTTTTTAGAAGTTTGTAAATAATGCCATGCAGAATTTCCCCATAAACAAACCCCGAATTTTCTAATTTATCTATGAAATAATATTCGCTGTTGGCTCCGTCACTTAATGCGTTTAGAAGTGTAGCGTCGTGATGAAGACCAAAACCAATAAAGGCATTCGTAATACTTCGGTCAACCATTTCAGCCAACACTTCGTGAATATTATTTCCAGAAGTAACATCTCCATCCGTCATGAATATGTTACATATATTACCACAATAATTATCTATTTTCTTAATTTCGTCAATCGTTTCTTTCAAATTTTGAAGAGCCAATTCAATATTTGTGCTACCTTGTGGAATGATTTCATCAATTTTAAATATAATTTCATTAAAATTTTTACTATTAACTGCCGTCCTTTCTACAATATTGTAAATTTTATCGTCAAAACATCTGATGGTAATGTGGTTGTGAATATCTTGATTCTCCTTAAAATAAAACACCATATTTTTAAGAGTGTGTACAATATGTTGCATTTTACTTCTTCCATCCGAACATTTATCTGACATAGATCCAGAACAATCAATCATAAAGATTAAATCTTGATCTTGTTGGCTCACCGGCGCTGAACATGCCTGTAAATTAAGTATACCAAAATTGGCATCTTTTATAGGAACTGGAATCAGTTCGGTATCAATCGTTTTAGTGTCAAACTTAAGAGTTTGAGTTACAAATAGTTGTTTTAATAATGAATTCGCAGACATTTTACGTATAAGTGCTAAGGTTTTATATTTTATTAAATAAAATATTTTTTATTCAATTTTTTTATCAATGAAATCAAAGAATCGTGATTCAATATATTCACTTGCCTGAAAATAGTCTTTAAACGAAGTATTATATTGAAATGGGCTATTTCTAATAGGAATACTTACATGAATCATTTTTTGGTCAATTTTAATGTCAAAAAAATCTGTTTCCTTACCAAATTTAGTGTAAGATATCCAGTTCATTTCATTTCTAACCAAGTGCCATCCGTTTTCTTTGAACATTGCGTCCAAAAGTAGAAAGCCTTTGTTTTTAATTAGGCTGTCTAAAATGGAGTTATCTATCTTGGTATTGCTATTGGCCGACATTTGTATGATTATAATTTATTACATGATAATCCTTTAAATGAATTTACAATAAAATAAAAATAAATAAAATAATAAAACGAAATAAAAACAATTGTAAATAATATTTATAATGGAAAATAATATGCCTCCACCTCCACAGTCACAGTCACAGTCAGCAGTAGAAGAACCTACCCAAACCGAAGTTAAATTGGTAGATATTCAAATCGCTGATGAAAATACCGCTTTAAATGTGATGGTTGGGTTTTTGTCTCTAGCTAATAAAAGAGGGGCCTTTGGTCTAGACGAGTCTGCCAAAATTTGGGAATGTATTAAAATGTTCCAAAAACAAGTTTAATACAAAAAATACAAAAAATACAAACAATACAAACAATACAAACAATACAACAATACAACAATACAACAATAATATTAATAACAGTTAATATTATTAGCAAAATATATGGTGGCAAATAGAAGAAGTACGTGAAATATCAATGTTATAATTTGTTTCATTCGTGTTTGATTTTCTTCATCCCTTTTACATTTTTCTTTATAATATATTAATTCATCAATTTTTTTTATTCCATTTGATATTACACTAACACCGCACGACAAATTATATGTATCATCAGGGTCACGACTAAAATCAATAAATGAATCATCTTCATATTCTACACACAATTCGCCGTCTAGACCAACATGTGTTTTTTCGCGTAAAACCTTTCTCTTTACCTTATCTTGATTTTCTTTATATTTACGACGAACTTGTTCAACATAATTCATACGTCGTTTCATGATTAATTCAAACATTCTATTTTGTTCTTTTTTCATACAAGCAATAATATATTTTAATACATCAACATCATAATTTTCTAAAATTTTTAAAACTTTTTTACTGCTAACTTCTTCTATAAATTTGCGAGAAATTTCTGAACCAAGATAGTTCTTTTCAATTTTTAATTCATTTACCAACTCATTTAATCCGTCATCCACATGTAATCTGTCATTCACATTTAATACGTCATCCGCATTTAAATTTACACTCATATTCAAATTATTTTGATTCTAGTTTGATTAATTTAATATAATTAAAAGCTTATTATCAGTATCAATTTTTTATTATTTCTTATGAATTATTATTTAAAAAAATTTATTAATTTATATAAAATAGAATGAATATAAAAACACTATATTTTATTTGCGATAAGTTTTTTGAAAAATTACATCCAAACAATTCACAAACTGATGAATGTGTAAGTGAATCAGAAGAAGACATAGATGAAATTGTGGAAGATATAACTAAAGATTATGAATATTTAACCGAATGTTATAAAAAAATATTGTCTTATACACATTTGAATAATTAAAACCCGCCACGAAGACGTAAAACAAGATGAAGAGTGCTTTCTTTTTGAACACCGTAATCAGAAAGACTGCGTCCATCTTCTAATTGTTTACCGGCGAAAATAAGACGCTGTTGGTCGGGAGGAATACCTTCTTTGTCCTGAATTTTAGTCTTAACATTCTCAATCGTGTCACATGGGTCTACTTCAAGGGTAATAGTTTTACCGGTAAGTGTTTTAACAAAAATATTCATTTTATAATGTATAATAAGAATATATTTCTAAGTTTATTCTTATTATAATAAATTAGTTATTGAATTTTATATTTTATATTTTATATAAAATTTAACGCTTCTGATAGGGTTTGAACCTATGACCTCACGGTTAACAGCCGTGCGCTACTACCAACTGAGCTACAAAAGCAAAACATTGATACAGGTTCCGCTGGTATTATAAATAAAAATTTATAATTTCAAAACATATTTGTTTTTGATTGCTGTAATGGAACCGAATATACTTTTTAAAGGTATATTAATTTGGCTATAACTTTTTAAAGGTATATTAATTTGGCTATAACTTTTTAAAGGTATATTAATTTGGCTATACCTTTTTTAAAGGTATATTAATTTGGCTATACCTTTTTTAAAGGTATATTAATTTGGCTATACCTTTTTAAAGGTATATTTAGGTCCTACTGGGATTTGAACCCAGGTTAAAGGATTCAAAGTCCTTTGTGCTAACCACTACACTATAAGACCATACCATTTTCACGGTGAGGGATGAGAAGTATATTACTTATCCACTATATTATATGTATTTTTTGTCTTTAAACCATTTTAATGAACTATATATAATTAACTAACATCTAAAGGCAAACGCCAATATACCAACACCAACGATTCCCAATGCTAAACCTGCGTGATAATTATACGCCATTTCCCGATACATTTTTAACCAGGCCTTGACTTGCTCAGGCGAATTTACATGATTCAACATCCAATCCGATTTTGGGTAAAGCATATAATAGAAATAATTGGTCAAAAAACAGGTAGCCATTACCGTGCATACTAAAGAAAATGTATTTAGCTTCAAGCCTTTGATTTTCAAATTATAATAAATAATAAGTAACGACAACAAAAAACCTAAACCATATCCATAATAACTAATCGTCATTCTCTCTTTAGCTATTTTTTCATAGCGTCTTTGTAAATCACTTGGTAGCTGTTGTTTGTATAATTTAACAATTTCACTTTTATCCGTCATGTTATAAAAATAAATCATACCGATTACAAAAACGGCGGATATTATACACGAAATAGAGCAAGCCATAATATATGAAAATAAAAAAATACTCCATAAAGATAAAAATTGACAAATACAGATAAAAATTGACAAATACAGATAAAATATACGATATATATAATGAAGAAGGGTAAAATCATAACCGTTTTTAATTTATTATGTTTAAGTGTATTCATTTTGTTGTGTTTATTTTTATTTACACCAAATACACGGGTAGAAGGAATGGTTAGTTCTGGTTCTAGTATAGCCACAAATCTTATAATAATTGGCTCAATCTTAGTAGTTATTACACTGATATTGTTTAACGCAAACAAAATAGGATTATATTTCTTCCCTAACATGGTGTCTCCTCCGCTAGGCACTTACAGTGTGCGTTCATAATGAAGCAAATTAACATAAATTAACATAAATAACTAAATCGTAAAAGATTTTCCTTTGTTATAATATAAGATAAATGGATAAATTTACGGCATACATATATCTAATTTTTTTTATTAAAATATGTTTCATTTTAATGGCGTCTACTCATTTATATTTAAAGATTAAAGGAAAGGAAAATTCGGATTTAGATAAGACAATTGTATATTGGAAAGACCGAACCGAATTTATATTTGTATTTTTAATGTCAATGTTATTAATCTATTTATTTTATCCCAGAAAATCAACCACTGTTATAACAAATGAAACGAAAATATTATTATTTTTATTCGGATTTATTTTGTTAATTACCGCAAAATGGGATATCTTTTTCCAAGAAGCCAAATGGATTAAACCATTTCAAAAAATATTTGGAAATTAATTGTAAAAATCAGTGTAAAATAAATAAAATTGAAATGAAATGTTAAAAACTTATACTTCAACATCAATCATATAAACACGCTTCAAAAATGAACTCTTTCCAAACCTTATTTATGCTATTCTGTTTGGCGTCTGTATTATCAAATATACACGCAAAACAACTAACCAATGCGAATAAAAAAAGACGCAGACGCGATTTAGCTCAACGCGAATACAATGACGAACTTATGAAAAAACCCACCATCAATATAAATGATCGTATTTATTACAACAAGCAGGTAACTACGCCCTTTTTAGAATCAATTTGCCCAATAGTAAGTGAATTAGTATTTCAAGATGAAACCAAACTCTATGAATTGAATTTATTAAACGAAACAGAATTTCATATGATGGCGCTTCAAAATGTTTCACATGCTTTCTTATCAGATGTGTATACTACTAAAAATTATCCGACACATCGCTATGACGTTTTATTAAATATTACAATCAAAGATATATATCAATATGATAAAACTCATTGTAGGAAGGAATATGAAAAATTTAGATATTTAAAAAATGCCGCACATCAAAGAGTCCACGAATATCGTATAAAAAAAACAAATATTATCACTATAGACCAAAGACCTTATTATCATATTAAAGATTACGATTTTCAAAAACCATTGTGCCCAATTATACAAAATTACAAACGAATGAACGAATCATTTTCAACACGAGAAAATTTTGTAAATTCGCTAGTAACAAATATAACTTCCGAATATATAATACAAGTTTATACACCTAAAAATTTTGAAAAAATGTATAATCCAAATGCCGTTTTACAATCACCTTCGGAAGAGGATATCAATGTGTATTATGAATCTCATTGTAAACATTTACATGACAAAAAAATTTACGCGTATTTAACAACGTTTGTATTAGGTTCCGCCGCTACAATTGTAAGCGTATTATAAAAAGAAAAAATAAAAAGAAAAAATATATATAATTCAAATTTGTATATATTTTTTCATTACAAATATTCCACAATTTTGTATGAAACACACATGATTCCAAATGCGCGCAACGCAATATTTTTTCTATTATCAATACACAATTCGTGATAATTTTTATGAGGCATACTAATTCTATAAAATTTAGCCACGTTCTTTTGTTTCTCGCGAAAAGCATTCAATGCTTCAATATCAGATTCTATTAAATTATGTGTAAAATTCGCCTTCTTCAACAATTTAACCAACTCTTTTTTCGTCTCAAACCTTTGATTTTCTATAAAAGATTTTCTATACACATCGTGTTTAGGACGCGGTTGATAATGAAAACCGCACAAAGTTTCCGGCAATGATTCTATCACTGTATTTTCATATATGTCTATATACATAAACTCCAAATAAGGTGGTAAATTGTAAAAAGTTTTAATTTGATTTCCATACATATACAACTGTCTAAGGGTTATAGGTAAATCAGGCATACGGGTCAATTTATTATTCGCACAATTTAATTTGGTCAAAGAAACAGGCAATTCACACAGTTGAGACAAGTTATTATTACTTACATATAATTGTTTAATATTGTCAGAATCATAAATATTCAAAACGGTTCTAATCTCTTCTATATTAGAATCTGTAATATGTAATGAATTTACATGCTCATAAAATTTATGTTGTGGTATTTGTGTCATATAATTTAAATCTTTTTAATAAAATAGTAACAAATAATTAATAAGTTCAAAAACTTTGTTCAAGAGTTCTCTTTGTATTTATAATTACATTACGATAAATACAAAATAACAAATCATTTTTTTATTAAATCTAAATAAACGCAAAATGTATGATGGTAATAGAAGACATGGTTTTGAATTTTGGAAAGAAGAAGCAGCCTCCGAAAATAAAATACACCAAATATGACTTTCTTTTTACTGAGAAATTAAAGAAATATAAATCAAACTCTTTTTCAAAAGACGACGAACAAGGGATTTTGTCGGACGATTCGGGATTATCTGTAAGCGAATTAATATTGAGAAAATTAAGTATATCCAGCGATTCAACATTGTAACGGAAAAGCGGAATCATCTCCGTTTAAGTCATCTTCATTTGCCCATGGTAAAATATGATGATCATTTTCCGTCCACACAATTTCCGCCTTGCTAGAAAATACAATGCTTTTTTTCATTTTTGATTTGGCTTCATAACCTGGCAACATTTCGTATAATTTTTCTTTGGCAAATACATACATTTGATTTGTAGATGTATATAAATTGTTTTTTTCATACGGGTCGGTTTGTAAGTCAAATAACCAATAAGTAAATTTACCTTTTAAAAATTGTTGAGCACATCTATTATCAGTATCTAAATCATCGTCATCTTCTAATTCATCATATGGACTATACCAATCTCCATAATCTTTGTCGTCATAGGTATGCATCAATTTAAATCGCGTATCACGAACCGCGAATGAACCATTCGTCCATATATTGAAATCATAATCGTAAATATTGACATACATATTGTATAACATGGTACTTCGCGGAACGCTCTTTCCCGTCCAGCCGTCAATTTGACTCACACCATCTAGCTCATATCCAGAAGATGGAGTATATGTTATTTGCGCCAATGATAAAATAGTTGGAAACCAGTCTGAAATATGCATGAGTCCTGAATATGTTGTACCTGAATTAGATAATAAAGGGCTATAAATAAAAGAGTCTACTTTAATACCTCCTTCAAATAAAGCCCCTTTTGCGCCGCGCAATTGACCGTTTCTTCCACCCCCATACCAGCAGCCACCATTATCAGACATAAAAATAACATATGTATTGTCCATTATGTTTGCGGATTCCAATGAATCAATAATTTCCCCAATGCCCTTATCAAGTAAATAAAGTGATTTTACGTATTCTTTGCGAGTGGTGCCTATAACGCTTTTCTCTATTGTAGTAAGAATGTCATCGTCAATATACGAATCGGGTATGCCTTCCGCATGTTTACCATAATCTACAAAAGGGTCGTGAACGGCTTGATAGGCAAGATATAAAAATAAAGGGACACTAGTGTCGTGGGTTTCAATAATATTGATTGCTTTATTGGTATAAAAAGTAGTAGAATAATTATGTATATCTTCGCCATCATATGCCTTATAACAAGATTTATCTGAAGTAATAAAATCAACGTTTTCAGGATAATCTGGATTTTTCTTTGACCAATAATAATTTTCACCATTTGCGTAACCCGTCCAATTGTCAAAACCACGCGCAGTTGGTAAAAATTTCGGTGAGAAATATCCTAAATGCCACTTGCCCAACATATGAGTGTAATAACCTGAATCATGTAATACTTCAGCCAGAGTGGTTTCATCCAATGGCATGCCCCATTCGGCATTCGCAGATACCATTCCGTATTGCATGCCAATAGACAAAGGATAACGTCCGGTTAAAAGAGACCCGCGACTTGGAGAACAAACTTCTTGCGCATAGAAATTCGCCATAATAATACCGTTTTGCGCTAATGAAGTTAAATATGGTGTTACAAAAGTCATGCTATCGTCGGAATATCCAATAGAGTCCCACCCTAAATCATCAGCTACAATTACTACAAAATTTGGTTTTTTGTCATTTGTGCCACTATTTCCATTCAAATTTTCTGAAAAAGACATTGAATGACCCGCAGCAGTATCTCTATTCACAAATAAATTCCCCAATGCCAACAAGCCAAATATAAAAAATAGCATGCTGGAATATACGCATATATATCGTAATGTATGTTTATTAATTGAATATTTATTTTTATTGACAACAAAAAATGCTTCTGTAATAGAACCATATTTTTTTATTCTTTCAGAATTTTCCATAGTATCTTCTATGTTATCCATATATATAAGCTTATTTTATCTGTATATAATTATAAACAACTTTTTATATTATTTTGAAATACCTTCAAAATAATAGACGTTTCTTCATAATTCCATTTACATGCGCTTTCTTTGATGTAAATACCCGGCAGCGGACCGTCCAACCATTCCTACGTCTGTGTGTGGTTTGTAAATAAAAGTACCCTTACTGGTTGTATAACATAAATTACTAGAACATCCGTTATACATTTTATTGTATGGCAATAAAGTAGTATCAAACAAGGTTTTAAAATTGGTTGATTTATTTAATCTATTAGATGGATAAGGGGTCGTATATGTTGTGGCTAGAGAGAACATTATAATATTAGTGAATAAAAATATTATAAGTAAATGGATTTAATGTCTACCGCAAGATCCGCATCCGGCCTTGGCATTGTGAATACGTCCAAGCATAGAACTATTTAAGGAAGGTGATGGCTTAGGAACCACACTAGATACAGAAGCTAAACTGGCAGTATTAATGGCACGAGTTTGCATAGGAACATAGTTGCCGTTAGTAATAAGCATATTTATTTTTGCTGGCATATTATACTTAATATATATATTTTATTAATAAAATTACTGCTAAATTTAAATACGATGAATACATTTTTATTTTGGTCTAAATTGAAAGTAGTGAAGTAGGAAGTGAACATACTATATTGGAAACGGTTTTGGCATTATTTATATAAAATGAACTAATTCCTTCTAGAGGCGCGCAGTTACATGGGAAATAGACCTTTAACTCAAGTAGGGTAGCCTCCTGTGTAACACCATTTTCAAATTGTATTGTATAAATACCGTTGTTGATTTCAGTAATGACAGCCTTGGTATAATAGTCGTTACCATTTTGTATGGCATACACAGAATTACCGACAACGAAACCACATTGGGCGGATGGATCAGGTTGCCAGTAAGGATTATTGAAAATTTGAACGTCTTGTTTTAAATTAATTGTTGGTTTGTCAATTGGACAATCACAGCCATTAACAATATTAGTTTTAAATGTTTTTCCTCCATAAATGGGGAAGGCTGGATTAAATGGAATGGGTACTCCGAAATTAGTAGGAACTACTCCTCGTCTTAATGGTCCCTTTGCCTTCAAGCGATTTAAATATCTATCGTATGAATTGTGTTTAATATCGCAGCCAATCCCTCCGGGAGTTTGACTGCCAGGTTTGCTAGAAGTAACAGATGAATGGCGTCTATTTAGACTGGTATTAAAACCTGTAGGAACCGTTACTCTTTGGACACTGGGGACCGGACGATCACTCATTTGATTCCAACACACACCATATAAGCCTAATTTAGGGTCAGAAATAGGTTTTTTATAACCAGCCAATGGTCCTAAATTTGATGTATAGAGAGAACTATATACCCGAACAGTGTTTTGAATTAATTTTTGCCTTTGGTATTGGTTGGCCGGAGTGTTGGCATTTAAATTTGCGTCACAAAATCGCCATCTATAATAAAAAGGCGGCAAACCGAAAAGTTTATTGGGTTCATTATATACGATTGATGTTTTAGAATCACAATATGACATTATATATAAATAGTAGTTATTATTTTATTTAAAAATTGATATTAAATTAATCAAAATAACCAATAAATATAACCAATAAATATAACCAA
>JACCDO011369145.1_pt1 | contig 30420 bp, 17 predicted proteins | sample 7446101 | NCBI WGS metagenome assembly JACCDO01 (sample SAMN15323440, study PRJNA562643) | freshwater metagenome | isolation source: river surface water | place: USA:Blue River Watershed | collected 2017-08-16
TGACAGTATTAATTTTATATCAATGTATGAATCAGCAAGCAAACCAGTTACTGGCGGAAATAAAAGAAGTACCAGAAACGTTCAAGCAACCAAACAACCTGAAATATTTCAAAGTGAAACAAAAACTCGTGGAAATACAAGAAAAAAAGGTATTGAAGCATCTACGAGTGTATCGACGTCAAAAGTAGTGAAATCCAAGCCAAAGAGTGGCGTAAAATCAAATCAAAATGATCAAGAGAAAACGTCTGTAGTTAGCACGAGCTACCATCCAAACCTATCCAGTAAATTAGATTCTATAGATAGTCTAGACGGTCATCTAGCGAATGCAGGTTTAATTCATTCAAAACCCCCACAAGTTGTTGCCAAGGAGCGACGACGCGAAAGAAATCGTGTCTTGGCGAGAAAAACGAGAGCTAAGAAGAAGGTTGAATTAGAATTATTGCGAGAGCAATTAGATAGTTTACAGAAGGAAAATGTAGCATTACGTGATATTGTCGTCACTAAATTGCCACACAATTTGCAAAAACTACTGGCCTCCGATGGCGAACACATCACAGATTATATTGAGAAGAAAATGAATTCATCGCAGCGAATGCTCAAAAAGTTCGACATTTCATCAGTTGTCATTAGTAAAATAAAAAATTTACAGAGTTCCTTTGTTATATGCAGTTGCACGGAGCCTAACACCCCTATAGTGTATGCATCTCCCGGTTTCATCCAGCTAACTGGCTATGATTGCAGCAATATAATGGGACAGAATTTATTCTTTTTAGCAGGTGCGGATACTAATAGTAGTGATTTGAGTCAGATACAAAGAGCTCTGACGCATGGTATAGAATGCCGTAAGATTATGTTACATTATAGACACGATGACACTAAATTCTACACATTAATGCAAATGGCGCCTCTCATCAGTTTAGACAATAACATGACTCTGGCGATAGGTGTGTTTGTGGAAGTAAATGTGCCACCTGGTAAGGAAGACATAGTAGAAAAATTTAATAGTTATCACAGTTTCAATGATAATAGTGGGACACAAGGAAGTGTGTCTGATAGCATTGATTACAGATCTGGGACAACTACATCCGACCATAATAGCAGCAGTGGTAGTGGCAACAACCACTCTGGTTCATCATCCGACAATCAAAATCATTCGGATACATCATCATGTGGCGATCAAGATGACCAACGACCAGCCAGTGGAACCAAGTCGCGAAGATGGTAAGAAGGATTAATAATATATATGACATAAAAAAATTGAGCATCTTTATACAAATGGGAGAGATAAGTAATGGTATGAGTGTTTGTTGTGTAAATATGCATATTCGGCAGCTGCAAATGTAAGTAACAAAAGATTCTAATATTGACACTTTTACTCCACACCATTTCTGGATGCACCCTGGAGCACCAGCTGCTTCGGCATGTAACTGCTCCACCACTGAGAGTCTTGTACGTCTTCTCTAATCCCATCCATTTCTACAAAATAATGCCTTTTCACTGTGTGAGGGAGAGATAAGAGGCAGTGTCTAGTCTTATAATGCATTTAACTTTATTTTACAAATTTTTAAAAATCTACACCATTACTCACTCACTCACTCACTTACTCACTCACTCAATTTTTTTTTGAAAAAATCTAAATTTACACCTTCCCATGGTCCCGTTTTTGATAAGAACCTAATGGAAGATACCGTGACTTGCGATGCCATGAACACTGCTAATGCCACCCAAGTGTTCCAAAGAGTTGGAGGCAACACATGAATAAGGGTTGTACAAATTATTCCAGCAATGGTCATGCTCGCAGTAGACCACACCCAATCAAGGCCACCAAGTAATATGCCTCCCGTTGAATACGCCAAGCCTTTAAAGATTTGTGTGATCAATACGATCGGCATGATTGCCTGTGCTGCTTGTCGCACTTCTAGTGACGTAGTCATACCAGCAAGCACTTTATCAGTATTTTTAAGCGTCGTTATGGTCAAGCCTGAACTTACCAGAAATCCTAATAACAGGCCTCTTTTCATAACGTGACCAGCTTTAATTTTTTTCATAGGTGTGGTCAATGGCATCTCTCTGGCTAACAATGCTTGCACCGCTATACTAACACTTTCACACAAGTGTGACGTAGCAAATCCAAGATTAAATGTTAAGGAATACGCAGCCATGGGTATGGCACCTAACTTTGCTGCGGCTTTAGATGTTATTGTGTATGCAGATATTTTAGCTATAGTGCGTAGTAATAGCAATCCACCTGCTTTATAGTACGAGTCTATTGCTTGCTTCAGAACCGACTTCTTATTACTACTGCTTCGTGAATTGAATTGAATAAATGGTATTGATCTGTTTAACAAATACACTAACGGAAGGGCTGTTACCCACTGTGATATTGCTGTTGCAGCGCCAGCACCAGCGCATCCCATATTGCAAGTAAATATCAAAATCGGATCTAGAATTATATTAACTAAAGTTCCTAGGACAGTACAATATAATGGCGTTTTGGTATCGCCTCTTCCTCTGAATATACTATTCGATACCAACAAAATTGTAGCTGCTGGTATCCCAAATGATCGCCATTTCAAATAATCTAAAGCTGGTTTTCTCATATCTGAAATAACCTTAACACCCATAAAATTCATAATTGGACCAGATGCAAATAGAAATAACAAACATTGCATTAATCCAATGAATGCAGCAGTAGACATAGCAGTAGCTACGTTTGCTGTTAATTCATCACCTGATTTGCCTGCAACCAATGAAGTTGAAGTCTTCAACAATGGATCATTATATAATTTTGCTATTGAATATTGTGCACTAATAGCTATGCCCATACCAGCTTGCTCAACAGCACCTAGTCTACCAACAAATATTGCATCTACTAAAGAAGCTAGTGGATCAGCCGCCAATGCAACAAACGCTGGCAGTGCGACACCAACAAATTCCTTGTCTAATTTCTTTGTAACAGTACCAATATCATCCTCTGCATTGCTTACTGAAGACTTTACATGAATGTTTTTTACAGCTCGATTTTTCAGCAACAAGTTCGAGTTAATAAACGCATTAACGAGACCTAGAAGCGCTAGTAGCAGCAGCAATAACATCATTTTCATTTCGTTTTCCTTTTTTTTTTGCATACGTACGGGTGTGGAATGGCGTGGGAGAACCTTTTACAATATAGATTAATATACAAGTAATACAATATGAAATAGATTACATTAGAGAGATGCATGCCCCTTCCAAGGAGTAGAATACCTACTACTTGCATAGTCTCCACTAACATGGGTATTCTGCCTCCATCGATGAAACATTCGCGCCAATTCTTTCGTACTAAAACGATGTAATATCGCGCTGAATATCTTGTAGCCCTTTCGTTTCCGCAGCAAATGCTGCTGCTTCTGGTACAGAACTACCTTGACGCCCTTCAAGCGACGAAAATATATTTTTAATGTAACTTTTTTATGGTATGAAATAGCATTTTTAAGTGCAAACCATTGTCGAAACGCATGCAGGATCAAGCCGCCGCAGTGGAGCTGCTGCAGGCGGACGAAGTGCGTGGCACTAATTTGCCAATGAATAAAAGCAAATTTTAAAGAATTCTTGCGTATTGTATAAAAAATATCCATGATTTTAACACGAGCTCGCACGGTACGTTGATATGCTACGATCCAGTGACGCAAATAATTCCTTTGGCGACTTAATCTAAGATACAGTACCGCCATTTTTTTGAATACATGGTAGTTTGTATGCTTACGCAATTGGATGAAGTACGTACTTAGGTAGACTTTATTCACTTTCTGTACAAAAATTTCTCGTCGTAATCGATTGAAATTGTTGTATCGGCGCCATTGCAGCAAGTAATGCGCCACATGCTTCATGCGTTTCCGGCATATTCGTTGCAGCAATAAGGAAAAGAAGGCTCTGAAGCATTCCAATCGCTGTCTTTTCGCGTAATTATGTAAACCTTTGAACGATCGACGATGTAAAGCGCGTTTTCTAGATAACACACTCATCAAGTAATAGAAATGCTTGTTCCTGCGCTTGATACATACTTTGCGCATGGTTTGCTGCATGGAATTGAGGCGTAACTCCTTCTGCTTATGCTTCACCAACCACAAACGCAAGTATTTCCATTGCTTATACGCAATAAAGTGCTTTCTCGCCACTCGTATGTCCTTTTGTCTGATGAAACGGGTGGTTACGAAGACGATTAAACGGTGCAAAGCATTGGCTAACTTCCGCGATTGCATGCGGGAAATGACTACCTTCTTGTATAAGTAGATAAATTTCATAGATTGGAAGTATTCCCGCTGCATACGCAACTCGCACTTCCGTTGAACAATATTCTTCAGTTTGCATAACTTGCTGGCTTCATAGGACTGAATCCATTTGTTGAATTTGCTCAGCAACCGCTTTCTATACACAATCTCGCACAGATAACTATAGTAGTTCCGTTGTCGGTACAGATAAAACCATTCTAAAAACACTCTTAACTTAACGGATTGCTCTGCTCTCTTCCGGATCGTCCTTAATCGACCGCAAACAGACTTGATACTCTGCACTCCGCGGCGGTACCAATTGAAATACTTGCGCAATTTGTACCGGATTACCTTCCTATTGTGCCTAGTCTTCACCAAATAGAGATGACGACACCGGTCATAGTATAGCGCCAGCAATTTACGCGTATAATAGTACGCACTTATAGCGGCTTTGCGCAGGTATTTGTGACGATGAAACTTGTATCGAAACAAGCTGTTGTAACCTGCCCGTTTGAGGACAATACTTCGGTAATGGGCTACGTGGCGATAACGCAGTAGTATCTTTTTTCTCTTTAATACTAACCGAATAAAGGACGCAAGTGCGTGGTGCGGCAGTATCTGTAGTCGCCTCACGATGACATTGGTCTTAGTGTAGCAGTGCAGCACATGGTGATGCCGACTATGGTGGCTATAAAAGCAACGCTTGCAAAGGCGCATCCATGCGAATAACAGCCTCTTCGAACGCAAATACTCGATCGCTTTCATTGCGTTAGTCACACTATTAATTGTGGTATTCACATAGCGATAAAAATGGCGTAAGGCGAGCCTAATTTTTTCCACGAATTGATTGGATACTACGACAGCATTGGACGCTAACCTCCTACTTCGATCGCAGCGACGTCTCCAGCGACAGAAGAGTATATATTTCGGATTGCATTTGAGAAGATTCGTGGCACATTGATGACGACGCAACAATCTCTTGGACCTTTTGATGATTAATTTCCCGCGCAACATCGATCGGATCCTTTTCAAATACCCTTTACAGACACGACGAATGTAGTAACGCGTCACTTTCCTTTTTCTGTATATTTTGCCACAAGAATAATCTCTCCAATGATGAAAGCACTGACTTTTTTTGCTATTATCATGGTATAAACAACAAATTTCGTACCGATTTCTAGCTATTCTCCTTTGGGAAAAGAATTCAGAAAATGAACGCAGGAAGCTACCGAGATGGTGCTTCCTCCCTGCGCGAAGGAGCCTTCGACGTCCTACATTTGCGCTCATAAAACCAATAGCTTCGTGCTTTCTTTTTTTCTCTAAGTGGTATCGCGCCAGGTTCAGGTTAGAGTAATGACATCGCCGATTACCACCGTGTATATACAGCGTGAATAACACCCGTTGCAATCGTCGAGGTAATGACAAAATCAGTTGCGTGTTACCACCGATAACTAGCAAGCCTCGGTGCAGAACCCTGTACCCAACGTTCAATTTATACATCCTCAACGCATTAATCAAAAATTTCCTCTTGAAGTGCTTGCGGCCATGCTGTTCCTTTGTCATGGTACGCTTATTGTGCTCATGAACACCAGAAATTAAACGTTTACATGTGACCCTCATGGAAACAAATGCAGCGAGAAGCCTCTTCCGTTGCAACACAGACTGCACCAATCGTTCCTTCTTCGTATGCTTCAGCATGACTATTAGGTTGTTCCAGACAGCCGAAGTAGATTTTTTCATTCGATAATAGCGTACAAACCATACCTGTCTCCGATACTTGCTGCGACATTGATAGCGATGCTTCCATCGCAGTAGCGCCAATTGTTGATTGTATAAATCAACAGAAAGTGTGGCCTGAATTCGCTGGATATGCTTGTACCTTATTAATATTCGAAAGATCTGCCGTTTCATGGCTACTCGATGCCGCTGTCTTACTCGCATAACAGTACTGTGCCTCGACTTCATCCATTTTAAATACTTACTCACCTTCGATAACTCACGATGGTAATTGCGCTGATATACACCGACCATATACGGCTGCAACAACATGTACATTTTCTTGTAATTCGTTGAGACTTTCCAAGTGCGCATTGCAATTGCCAGTTGAAGACGGTCGCAATACCTGCTTGAGCTATCGAGTAATTTAAAGATTACGTACTTGTTGATGCGCACTTGGTACTGGTACCGCCATCTGTGATAACAAAACGAACGAAGCGAAAAATTGATTTTACTTCTGAGAAAAATGCATTTTCGAGAGATAACTTTTCTATATTTAACTCTGTCGAGCAACACTCTGGCGAATATTATGAACCATTTCGCCACCAAGCGGTTACGATAGTAGATACCGATAGGATGCTCCGCCTTGACACCTCTGCGATGGTTGAAGGTTGTATGTTTGCCATTAGCTATAAGCAACTTGTACCTATTAGGGCGGAAATGGCGACGCCTAGTTGCACGGCTGAACCAAGCGGCAATAGCTTTTCCCAACGTGTTTCTGCACTCAAACCGAGCGCTTCGACGCAGCGATTTGCGCTGCTGCAACCAGCTGGACACCAAAGTACAGAGCTTATAAAACCCATTTCTTAATTTCTGCTTCTTCAACCTACGAACACACAGGAAATATTTGTTCTTATGAACCACTTTTGATTTTAATACTTCCAATAGCTGACGATAGCGAGAGACTTTCCAACCAAGCGAACATACCTCATAATTCTGTCTAGCTGACCTTTTACGGGTATTTCGCAGGAGAGAATAGAAATAGATTGCTTTCAGCCGATGTTGTAAGTGTGCATCCACTGATGTAGTGACACTTCGCGCGCACTTGCTTCGGTAGCTATACAGCTTCCACCACATGATACATCTTGTCACCAGCCAAGAGCCTAAGTGATACGTCTGGGTAACCTTCCCATCGCTGTCCTCATCACTATCAGTGAAATACACCTGATTTGAAACAACCTGATGGGAGGAAACCCATGATGCTTTGCGTCGACTAGCCCGACCAGTGAATTTCCGCGGAGTTGAATAACTAGCAGTGGCATTGCTGTCCACAATATTATTTATCGATTTAAAATCAAATCGACGAGCAATTCTATCCTTACTCCGCTGATAAAGTTGAAGAAACGCAGCACTCATCAGGCGTCTGGCACGGATGTAACTCGGAGAAAATTGTGAACTACGTTTGCTTGGACGAACTTTTGTGATCTGCGGCGGAGAGACATATGTATCCTGGACATGACTGCTGTACTTAGCGACCATCGGAAACGGTCTGACTCTGCTAATCCATACAAGCAGGTACCGCCTGCATAAATGAGGCTCATAATGCGTTCTAGTGACGTCATATTCAATGAGCTGTTTACATTTTCTAAGCTCCAGTCTGGTAAAGAGGACGCCAAATCCCTTCCTAGCCAAAGACTTCTGAAAGTGAATAATGCCGGTTTGTTGGTGCTTACACTTCCGTTTGCTGTGAAATATTGCAACGAATAATTTTTTCATGGAACGCTTCACATTGCGCCTAGCTTGCATTTGCTGGACGACGTCACTTAATGACACGTAATACTTACGGCGCTTACTATGTTTGCAATGTTGGAAAAACTGCCACAATGTGTTCGCTGATAGACGATTTTTGTAGAATACATAACCGCCACGCTGGTGATTCGTCGCAAGCATAGACTCATAATGACGTAGACGCCATTTCAAAATATATTGCCTGTACAGCGATAATAAAACATTGCTCTTTGACTTGCGATCCCGCAAGTATATTTGCAATAGGCGGATCACGCGCCGCTGTAGCATGCGTCTATACACCTTCATGCTAGCAAAATATTTCGCCCGGTACAATTTAACCGCGGAATGAATATCGGAGTAATCGCGATGGCAATGACGCTCATAATACCCTTTGCAAACAGGCACCAATAGTTGATTCAAGCGCACGTACTGCTGATTTAGCCTGCATGTTCTAACATATTCCACCCAATTGGCAAGCGAATTACGACAATTATAGTTAACGTAAGCTCTAGTACAAGCAGCGATTAAGGCAATGCCTAACCTCCTCCTTGACTGCAACCTAAGTAACTGCCTCCACCCTTTGATGGCGCGGCAGCATGTATTCTGAGATATCATAATGGCAACACTTTGGCGACAATTATCTACACGCTGTGCGTAACTCACACACTTTCTCCATTTTTTAATTGAATGTTTCATTCCAAACTTATACACATGATCCTCGACGTAAAGAAGGTGGTGGCGAGCTATAACGCAACGCTTCCAGCTACGATATAGCTTCCACAAAGCATTGGCGAGGAGTTTACGGCGTTTGTATTGTTTCGAATTTTGAATTTTTTGAAAATTTAATTTGCGCAATGAATTGTAGTGCTTCAGTTGCGTGTACCCTTTCACCAAGAGTTTTATTCGACACGATTTTCGCACCAAATATCTCAAATGATTGATAACCAACAACTGCTGTCGCAACTCATTTTTTTCAAGAAATAAACCAAGTCGAAGTCTTCTAAACCGTCTATTTTTCATTCGCAAATAAATAGATTTTAAAGCGTTTCGTTGGTACATCATATTTTTTGCCTTGGTAATTGACAATAACACACAATTTGCATGTCTATGGCACTGCAGCTTAAACAATACGACTAGGCATTGGTGCTTGGTCTTCTGCTGGCGATATTGACTTACTTTCAATTTATTTACGATACTTTCGCATGTAAATCGCTTAAATATATAATAAGTATACCGTTTTAGCAACGCAGATTTCTTCTTTGCAGCAGTGTCACCCACCTGAATCAACTTTAATAAACGCCTTTTCTTATAAATATTACGATGTAGAGCATTAACTGCGATTAGACACAACCTAATGTGAAAGTAGCGTACGGCTAACCTAGTCTTCCCTACCATTTTGTTATTCATATATTGCCTTATTTTTATAAATGCAGATGTTTTCGCATGCAAACACACTTTGCTTAACGAATTATCTGCCACATTTTCTGACTTGATCAGAAAACGATGAGTCGATAAAAACTGTAACCAACGTTTTAAGTACTTTTTACTGATGCACTGATTGGTATACCGACGTATCTCTTGCGAAAACTTGCCATGTGATATCCATTGCTTAAGTCTGCGCTTTAGTATTATAGTATTACTACTAAATCTATCAACTTGACGAATCTTTTTACGTGTTTTTATACATTTAAAGAGATAATTAAACCATCGACTTAATCGATAGAGTGCTATTAAATGGCTATATTGAGTAGAATAAATATTGTGACGAAATTTAAAGCCAAGATATTTTCGCCACCTTTTTAAATAATAAAATATTGATTGAAATATTCTATGAGAAATAACAAAAGTTTTATTTTTTTCCCGTTTTCTTTGATGAACTATTAATTTATGTAGTTTAAGTAAACCTTTTCGATACTTATTACTTATACAATTCCTAGTACAAGCAGTATTACACCGCCTCCTCCTTTTGTAGTAAGCATATAATGCATGCAAGTATTCACGAAGTAATCTCTCCCGAATATCATCATCTATCCACTTGGTTGCTTGTTCCAAGCTAAGTCTCATGGACGACTGCGTGAAGCGGTACCATTGCCACAAGTAGCGCTTCTTGAGACTATCCGAGTGGCGCATACTACCTACGTGCTCCTAGATCCGATTTCATTTCGCAATAAATTTATTTTTTATAAAATTTTTTAACATTTTTTCGATTTTTGATTTCCAATTAGGGATTAGGACTTGAAAGTAGAAGTGGTAGAACGAGAACGAAAATATCATCTAGTTAGTAAATCACCCACGATACAATAGAGATTAAAACTTTGATATGCAATAGCGTAACCCCCAGGCAGACATTACCATTTTGTCTGTAACTAATGTAGGGCGCCGCAACTGACTCATTCGTTATCACACCTGTTATTATTATACAGTAATTGTTGCATTTGTCTTATCCTCGTAATAATGATATTCTTATTTTGATTTTTCCCTGTTAATCCCTTTTGACCTTCATCAAGATGCAAACCATAAATACCAAATTTAAAAGAAACACCAAAAATGAAGCGGAAATCAAGCTCCAGGAGCGCGAACGAACCCGCGAAGAGGGGCAAGCCCCCATCGATCGCGGCAATTGTGAAGACACCTAGCGATCAGAGTCGCATTAACAGCAAGTTACTGGATGAAATAACTAGTGCATTACAAGGGAATGACATGACTGAAATTGGGCGAGCTAAGGCTATTATTGACACATTTAGCTCCAGATTTCCATCGTTTCCACGGACGGATGAGCTACAGGAAGCCATCGAAGCCTTAAATGATAGAATAAATAAATGGAAAACATCGTCGGTGAAAATAGGTGATCATGTAGAATTATTTGATGAGGCGGGACTCAAATGGTTCGAAGGTAAAGTCATGGATATACTTGATAATTCTTGGATACTCAGTTGGCCAGGGCTCCCAAAATTTCCCCCTGAGACTGTAGTTTTAAGTGAGCGTCAACTATTGCCTATAGGATCATATATACTGAATTCGCGCTATAGTATGTTACAAAAAAAGAAAAAGAATAAAGAAGAAGCAACAGAAATTGATTCATCAATTGAGATAATTAATGAATCAATAAAAGAAGACGAAAAGAAAGTTGAAGATGAAGCTGAGATGATAATGACAAAATCTGGTAGAATGATAAAAGCCAGTAAGGCCATTGACACTGTAAAGAAGAAATCCAATTTAGACCGAAAGAAAGAAGAATTTGAGCGCGATAATAATGACTGGGTATGTGGCATTTGTAATTTAATGGAATCAGTGGATAATACAGCCCTTATGTTGTGTGATGGTCCATGCTTACGCAGTTTCCATTTAGGTTGCCTAAATAGTAAAACGGCATCATCGCAAGACAAATGGCTATGTAATGACTGTACAAAAGGCTTTCACCACTGTATTATATGCGGTGAATATGGTCGCGATATTGTTGAGGTAACCAAATGTAAAGACAGCATATGTGGCAAATATTATCATCATAAATGCCTAGTTTCTAATTCATTTAATTTTGACGAGTCTGTTGATAACGCTGAATTAGTTGCACACTCTGACGAATCGGAACGAATCGTGTCAATTCCATATTTGGGAGTTAACATTAAAACTGAAGTCAAAGATGTAACATTACCAGTCGTTACCACCGAGTCACCTAGCAAACGAAAGAAACATGAAATTGTTGAAATACCTCTTGAAGTTGTCCCCAATGTCTCATGTCACTCATTTTTATGTCCGCGCCACATGTGCGACACCTGCCATCCTATATACCACGGCAGAGAAATGGGAAAAGGGATGAGACGACCAATCATTCCATGTTTCAAGTGTCCCAGAGCATACCACGAAAATTGCATACCACCTGGAAGTAGATATAACTCCATGTACTTGCTCTGTCCTGACCACCCAATCACCGACGTTTTGCCATCAAAAGATGTTGTTAGTCTCGATAATTTAAATTTAGAATCATTAACAACTGCTGAAGCTCAAATATGGAAATTAATATCATTACCTGATGCTCCACCTGACAAGGACGACTTGGAAGGAACTCATTACCGACTACCCGTGCAATTGCGCAATGAAGTCAGTGGAGGCGAACCAAATTTTCAAATGATATCAAGATTAGTATATGGTAATCACTCTTTACCGGTGCATTATCAAACGGAATCATGTGTATGTAAAGGTACCTGTGATGAAAAATGTTTAAATAGAGTCAGTAAAATAGAATGCTGTGATAAGCATGATGCCCAGCATAAGAAAGAGCCATCTATATGCGCTGTAGGTGGCGAGTGTGGAAATAGATTATTTGTTAATAAAACATACGCAAAATATGAAAGATTCCGTGAGCATGCTATGGGATGGGGTTTACGTGCAACAGAAACGATAAGAGAAGGCTCATTAGTGATAGAATATATTGGTGAAGTTATTGACGAAGCGGAGATGAACGAACGTATGAACAACCAGAAGAAGTTCTCACCTTTGGACCATGATTTTTATATAATGCAAATTGATCACGGATATTACGTTGATGGCAAGCACAAAGGGAATATGTCACGATTCATTAATCACTCATGTGATCCAAATTGTGAATTACAACGTTGGGTAGTCAATCATAAAATGCGAATAGGCATCTTTGCTATCAAGGACATCAATCCTGGCGATGCTTTGTCGTATGATTATCAATTCGATACCATGGAATCCGACAGATTCAAGTGTTATTGTGGCGCTGAAACATGTCGTGGTACCATGGCTCCCAAGAAAAAGGGAACAAAAGAATCATTAAGTAAAAGCGAACGAACTAGGTTAATTGAAGCTGGAAAAAGAAAAGATAAAGCTAGAACTCCTAGTATGTTACGTCAAGAAGAATGGAAGCGTTCATATACTGGCAGAAAATTACCTGGTACTGTTGGTGACACTATAAATGGACCTGCTCTATCATCCTTAGCTACAGTAAGACAACATAAACTGAGTTTAGCTAGATGCATTTTGAAAGGTACTGATTTCCGTCGGCGACGAAGACTTATGTGGGTCAAACGAGACAGCATAAAAAAAAAAAATGATGCTGTGCTGAAATAACGAGAATTATAATAAATTATACATTATATATTTCTTCTAATATCTAAATAAATCCACATAGCTCACTTGTCTTTCAAAAGATATACTACTGGAATCAATGCAATAGAATATGCAACTAACATAGCGATATAAACAACGAAACAGGCTATGCCATACATGGCAGTTTTTTGTCCATCATCAGGTTTATTAATTTTGATGTAATATTGCGCAATAATGTAACATAATAAAAAGATAGCAACAAATATAGGGGTTAATGTACGCATAGCATTTACAAATGCTGCTTTATAGTTACTCCAAAAACTACCTCCAGCATTACTTGTTGTACTTAATTCACTTCGTGACTTTGCACTTAATGAAGGTACTAAAGCAGTTGGAGTGTGAATAAGTACTTTCTTAGCTTTGCTATTTGTTTTTGGTGTTGGAGGTACAACATTCGATTTCATAGAGCTTTTAACAGTACTAGACGCTACCTTAACAGCACTAGGCACTACCTTAACTGCACTTGGTACACTCTTCCATGTGTCGTTACCAGGACTCTTGACAATTGGAGTTGATTTAGGTGTAGTCGATTTCCCTTTCTCTGACGACTTTACAGGCGTTTTAACAGCTACAACAGTGTTCGCTGCTGGTGCATCTATCAAAGGTGCAACATCAATACTTTTACGTCCTTTCTTGGAACTATTTTGAACCTCATCCTCTTGAGCGGCGAATAATTTTCTCTTTGGCGTGGTTTTCTTGTCCTTTTTGCCTGGGCTGGCGACGGTCTCGGTATCGAGCGCTCTCTTCCTTGTAGAGACTGGCATTTTTTTCTGTTTACTTGGACTTACCCACCGTATTTTTTGCATCATTTTACCGGTCATGTAAAGTTAGACTTAAAAGTCTTCCAATTACAATCCAACAATTTCAACCAGTTAGTTGCTCCGAAGCTCTTCGTTTACTATCAAAAGGGTAACTGCAACCACTAACGCATATATTAAAAATTCACGTAATTTCAATTAAATTATGATCCTATGAAAAAACGAATCGATACAATACTCCATGAACCATATAGTAGTTATTTTCTGTTATATCTCATTCCAGTTTTCCTCCTCCGCATTCTATCACTTTATCACTACCTCTTTCAACTTTCCCGGCCTTTCTTTCAGTTGAAAAAAAAAAAAAAAAAATTATTTTAAAAAGAGATCGACAATGTCGTTGCGCGGAAACGATCCACAGGAATGGGCCATGAAGCGGCGCGCCGCGGTAGAGAGAGCAAAGCAGCTGCGGGAAGAGAGGAAGAATGGGGCGAATGTAGTGGACGATAATGCAACGTTTCAACCGGTAGTTAATAAACGACCATCTTATTTAGATTCACGACCAGATACATTAGATGCACAGATGGTGGCTGGTAATGCGAAACAGTTAGTGAATAGTAATGATATATTTGAGCAAGCATTACCGGGTAATAAAAACTATAATATGAACAGTGCAAAAATACCAATATCACCTAGTGGTGATGCATTAGGTAAGGAGATGAAAAAATTTAATTATTCGAATGCACCAGTAGCAGCCAATAAACAGCAACAGCCACCAGTACAACCAACGACTGGATTTCGGAGTAAATTTATGCAGCAATATGAGACTGATTCAAATACATCACAAAGTAAATACGGATCAAATGATGATTATGAACAGCAATACACCCCATCAAATGGCATAAATAATAAAAATGTTAAAGCTGAAAAAGAGGCAGAAGAGATATTTATGTCAACGTTACGTTCATCAAATGTTAATAACAATATTAATACTAATTATAATAAAAAAAGTATTGGACCTGGTTGGAATGATGATACAAGTACCAGCGGATTATATGAAAATAATGTAAATCGTACACCAAACAAAACCAAAAGTGGTACAACTAGTAACAACACCCTTCGACCTTCCCCAACCCAGTCGTATGGACATCCAGAGCCTCCTAGTAATCGCCATAAGCATCAAAATAATGATAATAATAATGGTGGTTGGAATAATGATACATCCATCAACCCTGTTTCTTTCAAAAAGACTTCACCAGTTAAAGTTAGTAATGAACCCATTATATCACCTCGTATTCGACCATCTGAAGATGTAGTAGTAACACAAGCCAGATCAAGATTATCATTATTAAAATCTAAAATTCGTAAAAGCGAAAGCTCTGGATCATCACGTAGTGACTCAGCATATATGAGATCAAATAGTGCAGAATACGACGATGGAATTAACGACAATTATAATGATTACAATAATATTCACTCGTCATTACCAGGTGTATTACCTAAATCTGCACCAGCAAAAAAGAATATTGCTGCACCTACTAAAGACAGATTTTCTGTAGATCAATCACAACCCCGACGCCCATCCAAGCCATCGATAAACGATGTAGATGCAGCCAATTCATATAGTAATATGTACAATAACAGCAGCAGTAGAGCAGGCAAAAGCAGTCAAAACAATAATTATTCGATGGAAGAAAGACCCCAACCAAGCAAACCCAAAGTTAGTAGTAACAGTTACGACGACACCGAGGATTATGAGTATGGTGGTGGCATGAATTCCAATCCAAATGCCAACGCATCAATGGATTTAGGTGAGCAGCATGAATGTCCTGATTGTGGACGTAAATTTAACTCGGGACCATTTGAAAGACACATCAAAATTTGTAAAAAAGTATTTCAACAGAAACGAAAAGTGTTCGATTCGACTAAAATGAGAGTTCAAGATAATCCCGAGTTAGTTAAAATCTTGAAGACAAAAGGCAAAAGCGGTGGTAGTAGTAACAGTGCAGCTGCCCCGAAGGTAAAGAAACAGATTGCGGTTCTTTCTATCATCATGTCTTCCATATACATCATTCCATACAATCATTCATATTCATACTATTGCTATTAAATTTCTAACGATTTTGTCACCGCAGGCACCAGAGCAAGCCGTTGTTAGTACTGGTAGTAAACCTGATTGGAAAAAACAATCAGAACAATTTCGTGAGGCAATGAAAGCCGCTCGACAAGTGACTAAAGCTATAGCCACTGGTGCACCATTACCACCACCAGTGATGTCTGCACCAGACCCCTCACTCATGCCATGCCCTCATTGTGGTAGACGATTTAATGAGAAAGCAGGATTGCGTCATATTCCACAGTGTCAGAATATAATAGCCAAGCCAACTAGACTTAACCGAGGAAGTGGTGGCGGTGGAGGAGTTAATGGCACCTTAGCAGCGGCAAAAAAAGGTAGCAAGGGCATCAAATTTTAATTAAAATAGACATAATAGTTAGATGTATATATAATAAATTTAAAAGGAACCGATATTATGTTGATGTCCACAGGCTAATGCAGTATCAAGTATACCAAACACAAGAAATGGTTGCGCACTTGCTTGATACTTTACGTCATTTTTTATAGGATCAGGTATGAAATACTTGAATTGTAATGCAATTTGAGGCAGAATTAAACCTAATAGCACTGTGGCATAGGTATTTTCACCAATGTAGTACAGATAAGACGCTACCAATAATTGTGTTACATCAATTAGTCCAACAGTCAACCATTTAGCATTCTCAACGCCAAATGCTACAGGTAAGGATTGTAACCCAAGCGCTTTGTCACCTTCAATAGATTTAAAATCATTTACGATCGCAATTCCTAAACCAGCTAATGAGTAGAAGATGGTTAAAACAGTTACAGGCCATGATAATTCACCAAACATTGCTTGGCCACATAACCATGGTAGTGAAATGTATGAACTTCCCAAAGCAAATGAACCAGCCCATCCAGTAGCTTTTAATTTTAATGGTGGAGCAGAATAGATATAAGATATAAAGCATCCAAATACGGTTAGTTTAGTAATAATTGCATCAGTATGACCTGCCCAATTATCCAATCCATAAGCCAATGCAATACCTGATAGTAATAGCACCCAAATTTGTGCTATAACTTGACCTTCGCTGATTGCTCCCGATGGTATTGGTCTGTATGGTTCATTGATTGCGTCAATTGCTCTATCTTCCCAATCATTCAATGTTTGAGTATATCCAGTCAATATAGGACCAGATAAAAACATACATACGAAAGCTTTAATTGCATCCATAAAAATTAAACTATAATCGTTTGATTCAGCAAAAGGATTCCAAGTATGATAATTACCTGATGCTGCAGCACCGCATGCAACACCCCATATCAATGGAATCCATGTAACTGGTTTACATAATTGTAATCTTATAGCCCATATATTCTTCGTCTCCGATGCTCCTTTGATACCCATCAACTGCCTTGCTGCGGAGTCTCCAGTAACGGCATTCTTATCCTTGGCATACAACGCAGTCGACGATGGTGTCGATGTTGTCGTGAATGGATAAAACGATGATGGCGTGGTCATTACTAATGACCTCTTAGTAGTTAGAGGGCGCACAATTGTGGGTAGATGAAGCGCGCGCAGAGATGCGACCCCAACCACCAAAACCAACGCAAGAAACATGGTTTTTATTATTTTTGATGAATGTATCCGAGTCACTTACCTCATTGCTCATAGAAAACCGGCACCATCGAAGAATGTTTCCAAGCGTTGTCACACATTGGAGTGCTCTCATAGAAATTGGCGGCTTTGTGAACCGTTTCACCAAAGAAAACAAGCGGATATTTTAGATGGAAATAAATTGATGTTTTACAAGACCGACAGGAACTATACTGTAGTGTAACTATAAGTAACACTTCAATTTCGTTACTTCACTATCTATAATGTTACTAGATCGAATTTCGAGTTAGTAAGCATCCAACTTCTTATTAGAAATGAATAATACATAGTTATTATAATTACTATCCCCCCCTTTAACCACTAAAACGTTGATATTATAATCAACATTCAGGTGATCCTTGATGCTATTAACAACACTATTTTTGCGCTCAACATCACCGTATACATTAATTATTACAGAGTTCTGAATGTTTTTATGCAATAAATATAGCAAATTTTTTATATTGGACTCTTCTAGAAATGAGGATGGTGGCGCTTCATTATTCGCAAATGCATCAACGATAATTACTTCATAATTTTTAGCTGTTGGACCTTCGTTACTCAACTGCGTTAACACATCTTCACCGTTGCTTATCACAATTTTACCATTAATTATAGGGTCAAAAAATCGTTTCGCAACTGATATTATATTCGCATTAGGCTCAATTACGTCTATAATTGTATCTTTATACCTTTCATGATTCGAGATGTAACTAGACAAGCTCAGGCCCCCGCCGCCAATCAACAATATGCTATTAATAGGATCACTTAGTACCGTGATAATGTCAAATATCACTTGATGTACAGGCATAACAATGACATTGTGATTGATTTTACGAGTTACTGGGTCCAGCCTGACCTCGGTTTGATTAATATTGCTAGACTTATTAAACTCTAGTCGCCGCATATTGTCTGTCGTACTATCGATGACAGATAGTTCATCGTCCGTGTATATCGTAATATTATTTTCTTTGACTTTAAAAAATTCTTTCTCGTAATCTTTTAGAAGCTCTGGTTCATTAAGAATTGATTGTTTCAGGTACTCCATTGATTCATCATACGACCAATTTTCACCATTTCCACGATTATGAATTTCATGAACAATCATATTCTGTAATATAATGTCTTTGCTAATGCTATTATCACCAGTTTTGTTAATACCCTCACACAACTTTGATTCTAAATTCCATTCAGATTCACTCATAATTGATGGCCAAAATGGATATGTTCTACACTGTGTAGGTCTAACAGAATATATCGAGCATTTTTTATTCTCTAAAAAGATACATTCAGATCCACTAATTGGACCATTGCTTTGTTTGGAAGGCTTAGATATCAACGTAGTAAATAAATCACCATTATCATCCTCAATTTCTTTAGTATAATTACTATAAAATTCTTTCTTCGTCAATTTCAAAGCATCAGAGATGATTTTACCTTCTGCTTCATTAATATAAACAGATGATGAATATGTATCGGCTTTTGTAAAATGATAACTATAAGTGAATTAATAATTGAATAATACTAAATGAAAGAAATACCTGCTGTTTTATTATTGTATTTATTGATATTAATACTCGTACAGCATTTACCACATTGCGTGCAACCAAAATTCAAATATTTATTTAACCATGCACTACCATGTAACTCAGCAGCAGACACGATTCTACTAATCCGCATTCTTCCTTCTTTCTAGACTGCACCGCTGTGCTGAAAGTAGCCCGAAGAGACCGCTAGAGAGCGTTAGATTATACCGAACCACCCGCTTTTACTTCAATTTCGAATGGCGACTCGTAATTTCCGACAGAACTTGAAGTTCCTTGGAGTTGGAAAAGGAAATACCTATATATAAGGAAAAGAGTCTTTTCAAAAGACTTCACTGACGTACCGGTGGATGTGGAAAGGTTGGAAACCATAATGGAATGTCTCCGAACGGTGTTTTGACTAGTGTACATAGATAGCCGTTAGAGTTAATAGTTTCTACAGAAGGTTGGACTATTTTAAATGATTATTTCAAAGCTTTTTTACTATCTACGAAAGGGTGTGGCTTTGGAACTTGATGAGATTGAGTCAGCATTTGACGGAAAAAAAAAATGTGTTGAAAACAACTATTTTGAACGAATAAAAGTAGAAAGGGAGCACGGAAAGGTACTGAAGGAAGAGAAAGAAAACACGCATCGAGCCAGCAAGAGGTATAAGTTTGCCTTCTGTCATTGGCTGCGAGGGAAGAAGAAAGGGATCAAAACTATATTTAAAAGGAAAAGCATAACAAAATACTATATTAGCCTCAAAAACAAGTTTCAATGAGGATTTTATGCATAATTTTTGCATTGTTTGCATATATGAAGCTTATATCAGCATTACAGTTGCGTACTATCGCTAGTCGATTGTTGATTGCATCGACAATTTTTGTGACGCAACCATCACTTGCAATTGTGGAGGATGGTACAATACAGATGGAAAAGATAAAAAAAGGGTATAAAGGATTACAATTATTGATAGATAAATGGGATGAAAAAACAACTTATTGTAATTTTGGGGAATTACAGCGTGATATATTATCAGTTAAAAATAAAGACGTTTTATACAAAGCAGCAGCCAAGGGATCATTACTTGATTATGATAAAAGTGACACAATGAATGTTATGTGTAAAAAGGACCCTATGACTGTACGTGCGTATGTTGGTTTATATCCTGAATCCGGTAATGATTTATTATATAATGCAGATAAAACCCTCAAATCTACTCAGATTATATCATCTGTGGATCCAGACAAAATTGATGAATATATTGGCTTAATCGAAGAATGGCAGCAATTAGTATCTTCTATTGATGCATCGAGTTATTCAGCACGAAATGAATATGCTTCAACGGAGACAAGAACGAAAAATGATAATTCATTACTCACTAATGATGACAATGATTTACTAGCGCAATGTAAAAAGGAAGTTATTAAAGCAACTGCAATTCTACAAAGCATTTTAAAAATGCTTGAAATGTAATGGACCGTAAATAAAAAAAGAAGATTGTATATATGTAATTTCATAGTATTTTATATGGACATTTCAATACTTCACTCAATTTATTTAATGAATTTTCTAATTGTTCCTCGGGAACTAAGGTGCAATTAGTGGTGGCAGTTGATATATTCAGAGCCAACACTTCATGTTCTATCTTACTCATTGCACTGACAATGCCAGTTTCATCGAATTCAATACTCCTACCACACAATTTTATTACTTTCCACCTTTGAGGGGATACAATTAACGCATCTTCAGGGAATAATGTAACATCATTCTCTTCTAGCAGCAGGGTATATTCATCCTGACACTTCCATATTCCAAACATAAATGATGGCGATTCTTCTATACTATTACTATTCAAATTGATACTATTTACAATATTCCCCTTTTCTATAATTCTTTCTAACTTGTTATATCTGCTATCAAATAACATCAGACGAGTCAATAGATCAGAGCACTTCAACATATATTCTTCGCTAGTAAATTTAGCTAACATAACATTTCTTGGTAACGCACATAATATAAAACCTTCTTTAAAAGGTGCCGATGACAATGATGGTGATGGTTCACGATTTATACTTGATGAAGTATTTATAAACACTGAATCAACACTATTATCATCTCTTAGTAACGAATTTAACTTATCATTTGATGACGATTTCAACTGCTGCTTTCTATTTGTTATTTCTAACATTTCAGCAATTTCTTTAGGATCATCTGTTTTTTTCATTACATCACATGCTCTTTCAATATCTTTTTCTTGAACTAAAAATACTTCTGATTCAAATGTTGAAATATGCAATACACTAATACCTTCTTTAGACAATAAATTTGCTAAATAATTTACTGCTCCAGGAAATTCGGCTGCACTACTTACATTAATTATTAATGCTATCCATCTCTGTGCTGATATTGTTATACCATTTGGTTGTAATGATTCTAAAATTGAGCAAGACAATGGACTACAAACTAAACTAAGACCATCATCATCTAGCAACAGAGACTGAAAAACATCTTTATCCCTTTTACCTAATGCATATTGTCGATATAATAACCAGGCACATGACGGGACAGCATTAGGCGCTATCGATATGACACAAAGCGACGAGTTCTGCATGATGACCTGGAAGGGTCCCTGCAAACCGCTACACACGACCGTCACCGCGTTCATGATGGCGTTGCACACACACAAACAAACGCACACACACACGCACGCAAGCACGGTGACGACGTACCTACACAATTCCTGGTGCAGGCATTTCACGAGGGAGAAGGGATTAGCGGAGAAAATGAATTGGGGATTAATTAGTAGATGAAGATGCGACACTTAGTGATGATAGCTGCAGTATCAGCTTCAAGATACAATTTTTCAGGATATTCATACGCAAGTCACAGGTATGGTATTAAATATGGTTTAAGGGATCAGTGGATCAATGAAGCGTTGATTCCATTAAAGACCAATATTTAGACTAAGATATGGCACTCCGCACCGCTCTACACACCTTCTTCTGTGAAATAAAATCTGAAATTAGAAAGGTAGAAGGGCCATGTAGGGATTTTGGGAAATCTCCAGAAATTCTTTGGTCTCAAGTGACCCATCTAGAGATTCTGGACACTTGCCCCTCGATGATAGCGAGCTTCCATCGACAGTATGCCCGGTGCAGCTAATAGCGCACAGTTGTTGTGATGCATCACGGGAAAAGACGCGCGGTCGAAGGTGACGCAGGAGGGAATAAGTTCGTAAGACAATTTGAACATGTTGAAGGGAATTGGCCGAGCAGTATATTTCTTTCCGTGTCTGATGAAGTGGAAATACCGAGAGAATATATTGCCAACGTCATTGATCACTTTATTGGTACTTATGATTCGAAATTGCCACGGTATATTCTTGATGAATTAGAAATCATGCCTCCTGTAAAGTTGCACATGTCGTTGAGTAAACCATTTACCTTAAGGCACCACCAAATTGAACATTTTATTAACGATTTAAAGGACGAAGTTTGTGTATTATATCCATTAAAGTATTCAGTAAAACCAGAATATTATATTTTATTAAACGAAACGAAAACCAGATTATTTTTGTGTCTTCCTATTGATGATCATCTTCAAAATAACTTTCCTAATTTAATACAATCAGTCGATAATACGCTGGTAAAGTATAAAAAAGACAAGTACTACACAAATCCAATTTTTCACATAAGCATTGCATCAACAGTTATTCATGATGTTAGTGATGTTGATAACTTGATCCATGTTGGAAAATGTCATCAAGTTGAATGTAATAAAGAATTATTTATTGATTTCAATAAATTACAATGCCGAATCGGCGATCGTTGTTATGCTATGAACATTAAGGATAATCTAACTATATGGCCAAAAGACTGGGAGTTATTATAGTTACCAATACTCACTCATATAATATAAAGATATATATTTGTTATTATTATAAGATTACTGCCTCCATGCTGGTGATATTTCCTTTTCTGTCTCCTTTTCCCACCAAACTAGATTTCCTGTTGTTTGTAGTTCACTTTTTGATACTCCGGGAATGATTAAACTCTCAGTCAATGCATCTCTAAATTCCTTATTTGATGGTCTCTCATTACAAGTTTTCACTACCTTATTTTTATTGTTTCCCGTATTCAAGATACATTGATACGGCTCAGGGTATGCGCGATATAACAACCCTGAATAATTAACAATAAATGGCGGTTTTCTTAATGATGTAGCGAATGCTCGTGATCTCATTAAAAATGATGGTTTTACTGTTGACAAAAAACGATGATGCAATTCCCGACCAGGAAACAATGGCAAACCTAAGTCACCGCGCAAGAAATCTAATCGTAAATTAAAAAATATTATAGGAATATTTGGATTGATTTTGTGAAGTTTTTCAAGATCTGTTAATTCTTGTGTTGATGAGACTAAAGCAACATACATATATGTATTTGGTATCCCTTCAACAGTTCCACCGACTGTGGCACCAAATATACTACCAATAATTTGATCAATTGATCCTGCATTACTTATTGAATCACTTCTTATTGTCGCTAAGGTAATATTAGGAAAAGGATTAGCTCCACCTTTCATATCTACATACCTTATAGCATCATCTAATTCTGGTTTATCAGGATAAATAATACTTATTTGTCCACGATTTGTAAAAGATTTAGCAAATTCAATAGCCCACCTGGTATTTGCGTCTGCAATATCTCGAGCAGATGATGAACTATCTTCTAAATACTCAAGTGGTAATGGTGGAAATTCTACCTCCATTAATACTTGTCCTTGTTCCATACATTTACGAGTAGCGATAGCTGCTTGTCGTGAGCATTCAATAAATGTTGTTGGTGGTGATGATAACGATGCCGACATATGCATGTGATGACCACCATAACTCGCTATCCTTGATCCCAGTAATACGCCATTACACATATGCAATAGTGCTACTACCAAAGCTAATAAAACGTACTTTTCTCGCACTTTCATCATCACTTTTACCAAAAAGCAAGAAATTATTCCCTGAAACAACTAATCTCCTCTTCAAGATGCGTCGCACCGTGCCACTGAGTGACTTAGTCAGCCTTCAGGTTTAAAGAAAGCATATGCCAATCCCTAATCCCTAAACTGTGAATAAAATTTATTGAAGATATATATGTCAGTGTGTAATTATACAGAGACATAGATAATTATCTATAAATTTTCCAGATTTTAAGTCTAGGATTCGACCTACTCGGCCACAAAAATAAATCTTGTTTTCTTTGAGTACCGATGGTGTCCTTTTCGTTACATTCAGAACTCCAACTAAGCAGTAGAAAACTTCGCTACATACACCGACAATTCTACAATGAACATGAATATCGTCGAATATCGTGACGATTATCGTCGATCGTTTAACGATCATCGTTATTGTACCGGTACAAAATTTCCTCGATCAAAAAATTGGATCAATTTTGGTTTCAGAAGTTCAGAACGAGCCGCTCAAGCGATTAACAGGGGAAATTGGGACATAAACTGCCTATAGCGGCTCCCTAAATCCTGCATTCCACAGGTCCAACCGATGGTGCTGATCCCTCTGCTAGCACTCTTCCTCTTGACGTGGAGTGCGTCAGCTGGCATCATCACCACGATTGCGGGTAAATCTGGTGCTAGTTATAGTGGAGACGGTGATGCAGCCACGTCTGCTCTACTGGATGATCCAAATGGAGTTGCGTTAGACGGATCAGGTATTTTGCGAGTATCATTTTATGGAAAATTTATGTAACTTCGTTTTTAATTTTAGGTAACGTATATATCGCTGATACGTCTAATAATCGTATCCGTAAGGTTACAGTATCAACTAGTATAATCACTACGATTGCAGGTAGCAGTACCTCAGGTGGTTACAGTGGAGATGGAAGCTTTGCAACAGCTGCTACTATGTATTTTCCGTCAGGAATTGTACTGGACGTTGATAATAATGTATATATTGCTGATACAAGCAATCATTGCATACGTAAGGTGACAGTATCGACCAGTATTATCACCACGATTGCAGGCACAGGCAGCGGTGGTTTTGGTGGCGACTCAGGTTCAGCGACAGCTGCTACACTTAATACTCCAACCGGAGTTGCCTTTGATTCATCAGGTGGATAAAAATATTTATTTTTAAATTTTAAATCTCTGCTTTACTTTCATCATTCTGCACTTGGCGATCCACTTCTTGATAATCATAAATTGATATTCTCCATCATGTAGGTAACTTATACATAGCTGATCAAGTCAATAATCGTATCCGAAAAATTACAATATCAACTGGTGTTATCACCACGATTGCGGGTAGTAGCACAAGTGGCAGTTACTGTGGTGATAAAGGCGCAGCAACATCTGCTTGCTTGTATTCTCCGAAAGGGGTAGCATTAGACTCATCAGGTATAGTATTAAGCGTAAAATAAGCCTTTCAAAATGTTCAATTTCTAATTGCATCTGGATTTTCTAGGGAATATTTATATCGCTGATACCTCAAATAATCGTATCCGCAAAGTTACAATTGCAACTGGTGCCATGTCAACGATTGCAGGCACTGGTAATAACGATTACGCCGGCGACGGTGGATTAGCGACATCAGCTGACTTGTCCTCACCCTATGGACTAAGCGTTGACGCATCAGGTACTTTTTTAATGATCTTATTTTCTTACTTCTTAAATTTATCGTTATACACAGGTAATGTGTACATCGCCGATACCGACAGTTCTGTTATCCGTAAAATTACAATATCAACTGGCTTAATCAGCACAGTTGCTGGTACGGGGACAAATGGTTTCAATAGCGACAGTGTTGAAGCTACATCTGCACTGCTAGCTTTTCCTCGAGGAGTTGTAGCAACAGGAGATATTTATATCGCTGATACCTATAATAGTAGGATAAGGAAGGTAACCGAACCTTCTACTACTCCTACAGCTATTCCTACAGCCATACCAACAGCTATACCAACAGCTATACCGACAGCTATACCGACAGCCATACCGACAGCTATACCGACAGCTATACCGACAGCTATACCGACAGCCATACCGACAGCTATTCCAACAGCCATCCCGACAGCCATCCCGACAGCCATACCGACAGCCATACCGACAGCCATCCCGACAGCTATACCGTCAGCTATACCAACAGCTATACCGACAGCTATACCGACAGCTGTACCGTCAGCTATTCCAACAGCTATTCCAACAGTTAAACCAACAACTCCATCATCTCGACCGTCTAGCCAGCCCTCAAGTCAGCCTTCTGTAAGGCCAAGTGTGCAACCATCTAGTCAACCGTCGAAGCAGCCATCAACACAACCATCATCACGGCCATCTACGCAACCATCATCACGACCATCGTCTCAACCAAGTAGTCTACCCACATCACAACCCTCATCTCAACCTACTAGACAACCTTCGTCGTTTCCATCTTCTCAACCGTCGTCAGATCCAACGTCAGAGCCATCGACGCAACCTTCATCAGAACCGTCAGGACAACCAACACGAAGTCCTTCTTCAGTTCCTAGTGTACAACCATCCTCTAATCCAACTCAACAACCATCAGCACAACCTACTGCTTGTCCATCAAGTCAACCTACGACGAGTCCAACATCATACCCGACAATCACGGATATAGTTGTTGCCAATTTATTAGATATTCCATTGGATGCTAAAGTCGCTAAAGAAAAGGTCAATTACTACCTTGGTGCGTTTGTTGCTTATTTCTTATCCATTTACATTTGTCTATACCTTTTCTCGTTCCTACGTTACGGTAACGCTACAGCAACAAAGCTTTATACTTCCTCCTACCAGTCAGAGGTATACTTAAGACATAGTACAAATGCTAGTGGTGACAAGAGAGAGGTACCAATATTATCAGACTTGTACAATAAGAACAGTCTGATACAGAAGACTATGGAGGCGGAGAAGGAATTGAAATTGGTGAAGCAATCTGCTTCAACAAATTCGAAAATATATGGTACAAGTACAGCTGTTAATACTTTAGATGGAGGGAGCAAGTATTCAAAATGTTATCGTGAGTATATGCAGCAACAACGCACTCAACTCGGCTGCAGTCCGTGCCTGTTCCCAGATGGGTTTTCAGTGAAGCTACCATTCACTAGCATGCAAATTGGCTTGCCGCCAGGTCGAGTCGAGGACATATTACTGTTTATCTGCCACAACCACCCATTATTCTCGTGTTTTTACTTCATGGAAGGGTCCAAATTAGGCTCCCATGGCACACGCATATTGTATATCGGCAAGGATGTGGTAGTGTTTGTTCTATATCAGTTCTCTAACATGTTGCTGCAGTATTTTATGCTGGATGGTCATGGTCTCGGTACAATTGTCAACTTGCTTATCATCACGCCCAGTGCGGTGTCTGTTGGCCTATTGCTGAAATATCTTTTTATTTGTCCATTCACGGAGACTGTGGAGTTTCAACGGAAGTATGCCAAGTACCAATCAACGGTATTATTCCTTGGCCGCTTAGCGATTGTTCCCATATTTCTTATAATGTGCATTTCTTTATTCTTCGCTTGTCTCTTCAGTAGCGGGCGTCGCATACCAATGATTATAGTCAATTATTTACTTTTTGTACAAGTTTATGGTGTTTTTCTGGCAATAATCAAGGCAATTCTGCAATTTACGGATAATTATTACTGCCGAATATCTTTTTGCGGAGCGATTACTATGTTATGTATCGGCAATCTGTACAAGGAGCGCATCGTTATTGAACAGCTTGCTGTTGACGTTGATTACGCATTTCGCATTAGAAAGTACCTGTTTGGTCTTATCATTGTGCAGACTATACTGACTAGAAAAGATGCTGTCAAGGCTAAGTGGATCACGGAATGTGACATTGAGATGGAGGGCCAAGTCACAGATCCAGTAGCCAACACTTCTGCACACAGAAAAACTGCGAAAATTCAAATGTCTGAAATATATGATACCGGAAAAGATGCTGACACGACTAAGTGGATCACTGCCGCTTCAGAACTTGGCATTGAAATGGAGGACCAAGTTGCAGATCCAGGAGGCAACACTTCTGCACACAGGAAAACTGCGAGAATTAATATTTCTGAAATATATGATACCAGTAGCGAAGAAGTGAAGAAAGAAGCAAATTCTATGTTCGACCCGCTATTTGCCTCGGAGAACCCAATTCATACGGGTGCTAATGTGAGTACAACGGATAACGTCGAGATTTCTGATCACCACCAAGATCTTCAGCTTTCATCTGATTATAATTTTAAAACCCACGTGCAAAGCAATAAATATATATCGAATCCTATGTATAATCTGGAGTCAAGCGCAATCGATGGGGAAGAAATGAACACTTGTCAAGCTACAGCATCTTCCGACGATTATAATACTAACTACTCAATGGATGAGACTATCCGCATGAAGAAGAAGCAGTTCAAAGCGGGCACTAGAAACAGTTTCATAGAAACATTCAACAGATTTCAAGAGAAAGAGACAATTATGGGTGATAATTCCCAATCCATGACAAATGCTATATTTTTACATAGCAGTGCTGTGCGAGGAAATGCACTCATTAACCATAGCAATAAATCTCGCAAATAGCGTTCATAGCTATATATATATACATTGTAATTATCCCGAAATCACATAATATTTTCCCGGCCCCATTGTATTACTAGTGACTAGACTAGGTAGGAACATTTTAAAAGAAAATGAAGGTTTTAGTGAAGACAATCAGCCATAACGAGCCGAGGGAGGTCGAACTCACCTCACCGCTAGTGACGGAACTGCGTTCCAAGGTGGCAGTCGCATGCTACGAGATAGCACCGGAAGACTCTCATAGAGTTAGATTAATATTTAAAGGACGCGTGTTAGAGGATGAGAAAGACTTGAATGATTACGGCATTAATGACGGGGATATAGTTCACGCTGTTATTAGACCTGTATTACAAGGCAGTAGCTCTGCGACAGCGTCAACAAACACCAATAATCCAGCTTCTTCAAGTACAGGACAACAAACTGATACAGCTGCACCAAGAGCATCAAATGGACTGCCCAGGGGGATGCCTCAAATTCCTAATATTCCTGGCATAAATTTTGAGCAAGTCGCGGATAATGTATTCATGGGTTCAATGTCGCTTGATATATCTGATCCAAATATAGATCAATCTACACTGTTGAATATTATATCTAATGCTATCGGTGGCCCCTTACCAAGAAATGCCAGTAGCTCAAATAATAACACAAATAATGGCACAAATAATGGCACAAATAATAATAGTAATAATAATAACGCAAATAGAAGTAGTATTCAGAATATAAATGCATCACAAAGAGAAAGAGTTGGGTTAATAAGCGAGAGTAATAATAACAATAGCACTAATAATGCGAGCAACGGCAACTCATCGCATCTATCACCCGCAGTGAGACAACTAATCAACACATTTCAATCATTTTTAAGCTCAATTATCATCATATTACGTGATATGCAACGTGAGAATGCAAATTTAGCGCAAATACAAACTATGCTAAATTTGATTTCTTCACAAGCTATGTTATTGTCAAGCATTATGTCCGTGACTAGTGCTCAGACACAACCAAATTCCATGCCAGGCGTACCACAACAATATTTTTATCCTCCATGCCCTCCATATGTCTCATACCCTCCATATCCTATGCCCTACTACAATCCTTATGGTTACCCAGCACAATACAATATGTTTGCTCACCCGCAACCACCTAACTTACAAAATCAAAACAATCCGTTGAATTATGCTCCACCACCATTACCACCACATGCACAATCACAAGAAAATACATTTTCGTGGCCACCACAAATGAACCCGTTACCTTTAAATCCTGACCCGTTACCTTTAAATCCTAGTGTGCGTGTGTATGAACCTAGTTTTGTTCAAATGCCAGCAGCTACTTCGCCATCTCCAAGTGCAAATACAATTCCTGTAGCACCTGTTCCAATTGTTCAACCAAATGCCGAAGGAAATCGTAATACTAGTAATACCCCACAAAATGCTTCTAATCAGGCGACTAATAACGCGACTAGAACACCTGTTTCCAGCGATATTCTCAATGCTGACACTATGAACAGTCTAGACCAAACATTAAATGTTGCAGTTTCTGCGATATCGTCAGCGTTTGGGGGATCCGACAACACTTCAAACGCTATATCAGGACTTCTTTCAAATATAATTGGTCCCAATGGAGTTATTAATAGCTCCAATATTCGAAGTTTTTCAAGAAATGTAACTCGCGCAAATAATCAATCATCTGCTAATGCAAATGAGTCCAATGAAGATGACTCTATTGGTTTTGATTAATGTATTTTAACTAAAAATAAAATTTCAGTGTTTTAAGCCTTTGGAATATATTGTCATCCGCTCGAGGACGTATCTAAGAGTTCGTCGGCAATAATTCTCTAAACTTTTCTGTTCATTTAACTTCATTCTATAGTACCCAGAGTTATTTTACGCTTTTTATTTCGGACCGGCATGGTAGTGGTACCGGTAGAATCAAA
>JACCDO010270643.1_pt1 | contig 30391 bp, 27 predicted proteins | sample 7446101 | NCBI WGS metagenome assembly JACCDO01 (sample SAMN15323440, study PRJNA562643) | freshwater metagenome | isolation source: river surface water | place: USA:Blue River Watershed | collected 2017-08-16
CAAACCCTTTCCCTGCCTGGTTCGCCAAGGCCAATAGTTCCTTGAACCGATGCGCAAGCATCCGGAACGATCTTTACCTTGTGGGCGTGAGCGTTTCGAAAGTTCACAGTGCCAACTTAGACTTGGTTACTCCCTGAACCTCTTAATGCACCCGAAACAAAGTAGCCGTTCCACCTTGAACCTTTGGGTTCAGGATGACGGCCTAGCGGCTAAGGCGGGGAATTCATGTTACTGAGCGATATTTTGATGCTCATGATCTGTGGCAGCATCTCCGGATTTTTAGCAGGACTTCTAGGTATCGGTGGCGGCATGATTCTCGTGCCTTTCATGATCTTGGTATTTAATCACTTAGGGTTTAACCAAGAAGTGATTGTGCACATGGCAATTGCTACAGGTATGGCCACCATCTTATTCACCACCACCTCTGCTATCTGGGCCCACCATAAGCACGGTTCAATCGACTGGAAATTAGTCGCATCATTAAGCCCTGGTTTAGTGGCAGGCAGCCTGATTGGTGGCAGCGAAATCTTTGAGGCTCTCAATACATCTTGGCTCTCTTTATTTTTTGCCATTTTTATTGTTTACACGTCGATTCAAATGATCTTGAATAAAAAACCGACTGCTGGACGCGAGCTCCCAGGATCTATAGGGTTATTTTTATTTGGTACCTTTGCCGGTGGTCTAGCAAGCCTTGTCGGAGCGGGAGGCGCTTTTATTACCGTCCCATTTATGCTCTGGTGTAACGTCAAGCCTCATACAGCTATGGCCACTTCTTCTGGTCTAGGCTTTCCTATTGCTGCCGCAGCAACCATTGGTTATATGTATGGCAGCTGGGGTTTGCCTAATCTGCCTGTAGGATCTTTGGGGTTCGTCTATTTACCAGCCGTAGCCTGCATTGTCGTAGTCAGCATTCTGACGGCGCCATTGGGTGCAAGGATGGCGCGCAAGCTAAATGTTGCTCAACTCAAACGCATTTTTGGCGTCATGCTATTAATGCTTGCGGTCTTCATGTTCAATGAGAGCCGCAAAGCATTTGGTTTTTAATCAGATGTCGAATTACGCCGTGTACTGTTGACGCAAAATATTTTTTTGCACTTTACCCATTGCATTGCGCGGTAAATCAGAAACAATCTCAACGCGTTTCGGAATCTTGAAGTTGGCAATTTGGGTTTTCAGAGTAGCAATCATCGCATCGGCATTTAACTTAGCCCCTGCTTTTGGAACAACCACTGCCATCACCGCCTCTCCAAAGTCAGGATGAGGGATGCCAATCACCGCGCTCTCATCAACACCATCCATGTCATCGATAAAACTCTCGATTTCTTTTGGATACACGTTATAGCCACCGGAAATAATCAAATCCTTGCTACGACCAACGATACATAAATACTCTTTGGGAGCTTTAGCACCATTCGCATCGCCACCCCAACGGCCAACGTCACCCGTCTTAAACCAGCCATCCTTTGTAAATTCTTCGGCTGTTTTCTCGGGCATTCGCCAATATCCTTTAAAGACATTAGGGCCCTTGACTTGTATATTGCCAATCTCCTCAACCCCGCAAGGCTTGTTATTTTCATTCACCACACGAACTTTTACGCCCGGTAAAGGCAAGCCAACCGACCCCCCAACACGTTCACCTCGGTAAGGATTGGATACCAACATAACCGTTTCGCTCATGCCATAACGCTCTAGGATAGGCTGACCAATTAATTTTTTAAACGAGTTAAAAGTTTCGGTCAGCAAGGGGGCGGATCCAGAAATAAATAAACGCATATTGCGCGCTACCTTCTTATTAAACCCTTTATCCGCCAACAAACGTACATAGAATGTGGGCACACCCATCATCACAGTAGATTTAGGCATATGCTGAATGAGCTGAGAAATATCTAGTCGCGGCAACCAAATCATCTTGCTACCATTAATTAGCGCGCCATGAGCAGCAACAAACAAACCGTGCACATGAAATATGGGTAATGCATGTAACAGCACGTCGCCTTTTATCCAACCCCAGTATTTTTGCAATACTTGTGCATTGCTATACAAATTCTTATGGGTCAGCATGGCACCCTTGCTTCTCCCAGTAGTGCCCGAGGTATACAAAATTGCAGCTAGATCATCGTCTTTGGTGGCAACTGTCTTAAATCGATCAGTCAATCCCCCTGCACGCTCAAGCAATGTGCCAGTACGATCGTCGTTCAAAGTAAAGACATATTTAGTGCCTGCCTTAGAAGCTACTTTAGAAACCCATGGCAAGTTTTTACCGCTACACACAACTACCGCGGGCTCAGCATTTTCAATAAAGTACTGCATTTCGGCTGCTTGATAAGCAGTATTCAGAGGCAGGTACACATAACCCGCCCGAATCGTAGCTAAATACAAAAACAATGCTTCGGGTGATTTTTCGACCTGTACAGCAACGCGAGATCCGGCAGGCAATTTAAGACTTTGCAAGAGATTGGCGATCTTTGCAGTAGCACGCTCTAAGTCTTCCCAGGAATAATAAAGGCCATCATGTGTTTCTAGAGCGCAGGCCTTTTTATCTTTTGGAAAGCCTTTTTCCAATACTGAATATAGATTCATCAGAACCCCGAAATAAACAATCGATTAGGAATATTGGAAGGTGTTAGTCCAACTTAGCGCCTGAAGCTTTTGCCACTGCCGCCCAACGCTTGATGTCAGCAGAAACAAATTTGCCAAAAGCCTCTCCTGAAAGATTGGGAGTATCTGAACCATTATTGGTCCAAATGGCTTTGAGCTCTGGGGTATTAATTGCCTTTTGCACTTCCACAATCATCTTGTCAACAATGGGCTGCGGCGTCCCCTTGGGTGCAAACAAACCATACCAAGTAGAAACCTCATAGCCAACTAAACCTGCTTCAGCTGCAGTAGGTACATTGGGAAATCCTGGTGCGCGTTTTTGAGAAGCCACTGCTAGCGCAACAATCGAGCCGTTCTTAATTTGTGCAGCAGAAGATCCTAAGCCATCAAACTCAATATCCACCTGTCCAGCGATCAGATCTTGCATAGCAGGACCCGCACCGCGGTAAGGAATATGAGTAATAAAGGTCTTTGTCAGCATTTTGAATTGCTCGCCAGCCAAATGGTGTGAAGAGCCATTACCAGCGCTAGCGTAATTAAATTTGCCGGGGTTCTTCTTGAGAAGCTCAATAAATTCTTTTAGATCCTTCACCTGTACATTTTTTGGATTGACCACAATTACTTGTGGTGGATTTGCAATCATGGCTACAGGTACGAAACTTTTTTCAATGTCGTAATCTAAATTGGGGTACATGGCAGGCGCGATAGCATGATGTGCAGCGCCTACAAAAAAGTTATAGCCATCAGGCGCCGCTTTTGCAGCGATAGAGGCACCCAATGTGCCACCAGCGCCACCACGGTTATCAATAACGATTTGCTTGCCTAATTGTTTTGTCAGTTGCGTAGCCAAGGGTCTCGCAAAGGCATCCGTTCCGCCCCCAGCCGGGAAGGGCACTAAAAATGTAATGGGTTTATTGGGCCACTCTTGGGCAATCGCAGTTAATGGCGCAAAGCAAGCAATTACAAGGGCTTTTTTCAATAAACCCAACGCATCCTTAGATAACTTAGTCATTTTGTCTCCTCCACCAGCCTTCCGGCTATTGTCTATGTGATTACATGTTTACTTTTAAATACTTCTCTGGATCTTAGTGCCCAGTTTTTCAGTCATTCTAAAGCGAATACTCTATGAATTCTGCTTTAGATTCTCTCCTCCAAAATTCTGCTCTTATCTTATTACTGCATTAACCGACCAACAGATCGTGAATAGTCCACTTCTCCACGGGTAAAACGCTCGTGATTCTCTTCTACCGTAGAAAGGTCGTACAAATAGTTCACCATTAGCCCGGCGGATTGGCGCAGGCCTTTGCGAGATAAATCACCAGCCCAATTAATTTGATGCAACTTTGCACCGTTACCAAGATGAAACTTTGCAACTGGATTGCCATTTCTTGCAGCTGAGCCCAGCGCCAAATACATACTTGCCAAGCAAAGTAATGCAGACTTTTCTTTTTCTGTTGCGCTATCAGGATGCCAACCATCAGCAAGCCGTTCACTCCATGAACGATTGGCAAGATTGAGAATATCCAACGCATTTTCACGCGCGGTACGCAAAGCGGGTTTCAATTGAATGCTGGATTTGTCATCGCCGATAACGGCGCCAGCAGCAACCCATTCAATAAAACCGGGTATTGGAGAGAGCGTTACAAAAGTTTTAATACTGGGAAACTCAGCATGCAGTTGTTCTGCAACTCGCTTAATCAAAAAGTTGCCCATTGAAACGCCACGCAAACCAGGCTCACAGTTACTGATGGAGTAGAAAGCAGCAACCTTATATTGAGAAATCTGATGGACTGTCTCCGCCTTTTTATCTACTAGCGGGGCAATCACAGCCGGGATTTCAGGGAGCAGAGCAACCTCAACAAATATCAGGGGCTCATGCGGAAGCTGTGGATGGAAAAAGGCAAAGCAACGGCGATCAGGCTGTAAACGTCTTCGCAGGTCATCCCAGCCATCAATCTCGTGCACTGCTTCGTGTTGAATCAATTTTTCTAAAACTTCAGCAGGTGACTTCCAATCCACCCGATGCATTTTTAAAAATCCGGGATTAAACCAAGAAGACAGCAAATGGCGCAAATCAAAATCGACTGCGGTTAATTCAGGCTGCTTCTCGAGCAACTGCAATAAATCACGACGCATACCAACCAAGGCAGCGGTGCCATTACTTGCTCGATTCAAACGACGAAATAATTCTTGTCTTGGTGGCTCAGCCACGCGTTGCAGTTTGATGTAATTACGAGCATTAGCTTCTGCTGAAAAATTTTGTGCTGCCATCATGACTGCCGACGGATCAGGATTCAGTTTCTCAAAAAGAAAAGTAAAAAACTTAGCGTGTTGATCTTTGCCAAGCTTCCGGTAATTAATGGTTACTTCATCCGCCATGCTGACGGCGTTGGATTCGCCTCTTTCAGAAATGAGGCGATTCACCGCACCGGTCACGCGGGAGAAATAACGGGCTTTGGCTAACTTTTCAAGCATCCAGATTTACATAGAGCGTCGGCAATAAGAACAACACTCAATGTAGTGCCGCTCAATCGCAGAATCAATTAATCTAAAGCTGTTTTCGTTAACTTAAAGTTAATGTTTAAGGGGATATGCTTAGGGTTTAGCCAGTATTGTGCGTTGCAACATGCGGGCTTCAGCCGCTAAAGCCAATATATTGGGGTTGGATTCATTAGCCTGGAGATAGATTAAACCGATCTTCTGGGTCACTTGGTACTTAGCTTGTAAAGGAGTGAATTCAATTGCATTCCCCATCAACGCCCTGACCCTACCCGGTAACAGCGTTCTCCCCATATCGCCAGAAATCATATTCATCAACGAGAAAATATCACCAACCCTCATCACGACATTTGGGGTAAATCCAGCCAATTTAAAAGCATCATAAAACCCAGATGTAGTTGCAAACCCATCTTGTAAAGTCAAAAACTTTTCGTGTTGATATTCAGATAAGTCAACTTCTGTAGCTTTGGGTTTATTGCCTTTAGAGGAGGCCAAAAATAAATCGTCCTCAAATAAAGGAACAATTTCTAAGCCAGCAGTAGCGCCTGCTGCTGGAACGGCAATCACTACCGCATCCACATTACCCTCATTAAGTTTTTTTAACAGATCCTCATTCGAGCCCAGATACAAATCAATGTCCAAGTTTGGTCTGCGAATCTTGGCGCCCATGATCATTCTTGGAATGATGTTAGCTGTTAAAGAATACATTGAACCCAAACGGATTTGCCCGCTTTCGACACCGGCCTTGGAGCGCGTTTTCTTGAGAAGTCGCTCAACATCTCCAAGTAAATCCACGCTTTGCTCAGCCAAATAGTGTGCTGCTGGAAGGGCTCTCAGTTGACGACCATCCTTAATAAACAAGGGGCATCCTATTCCTGCTTCTAGAGAATGCAATGCCTTGTGGATACTGACAGAACTGAGTTGCAATTCCTCTGCGGTTTTAACCAAACTACCCGTCCTAACAAAAGAACATAGGATTTCTAATTTTTTGAGGGTAACTTCGTGATTAAGCATGCGTGGACATCATGAGGTTGGCGACAAGTCTGTATGACGACGCATGAGATAGATGCCAAATACCAACATGGGTATACAAAGCCATTGCCCCATCGACAAGCCAAGGCCCAACAAACCTAAGAACGCATCTGGTTCACGCGCATACTCAGCCATGAAACGGCATACGCCGTATCCCAGTAAAAATAAACCAGACACCTGTCCCACTCTACGCGTCTTACTGGCATAGGTCCACAGAACAATTCCCAAGAGAATACCTTCGCCGAGTAATTGGTATATCTGCGACGGATGGCGTGGAATGGTATCAACCAAGGGAAACACCATAGCCCAAGGAAGATCAGTCGGCCTACCCCAGAGCTCTCCATTAATGAAATTACCCAAACGACCAAAAGCCAAACCAAAGGGAACCAATGGGGCCACTAAATCACTCACCACAAAAAAAGATGTTTTCTTTTTTCTAGCAAACCACCATAAGGCCACCAATACACCCAACAGTCCACCATGAAAGGACATCCCGCCTTCCCAAATCTTCAAAATACTGAGAGGATGAGCAAGATAAAAACCAGGCATGTAAAACAAGGTGTACCCCAGCCTGCCACCGAGTACAACTCCCAACACGCCAGCAAACAATAAATCCTCAAGATCCTTGTAGGTCCAACCCAAAGCCTGATAGCGAGGACTGCGAATTCGCAAACGACCAAGTAATAAAAATTGCACGAAAGCTAAGAGGTACATCAAACCATACCAATGAATCGCAAAAGATCCAATACGAATCGCCGCAGGATCAAATTGTGGATGAATCAACATAAGAAAATTAGCTCTGCGATTGATCAAAGTTATGCAATTCATGACCCAAGGCGCGATAGGCCTTATAACGCTCACGACCGGCCAAGCGCTCGGCTTCATTGACGGTAACAACTTCAACAATTCTTGGAAAGCGTTCAACTAATGCAGGTACATCATCAGGCATGCGCATACCCAGATGAATCATGACATCGGCATGTGGGATAGTATTTAAAGTGCTAGGAGCGAAGTTTTCAGAAAGCACAACAGGTGTTTCTGGGGCAGCCTCATCCGTAATGAAGCAATGCGGCAAAAAATCAGTGTTACTAAAAGTCCACATCAATTCATCCAGCTTTTTCAAATCGGCTCGATCACCCACAATCACAATATTGCGAACTGACTGACCTTCAGGAGTGGTGCTCCATATTTTGCGCGTCAAGCGACAGACATACTCTAGTTTGTCGCTGACGTTGCTGTGAAAATCAATTCTTGCCATTCAATTCAATGCGCTTTGTCGATCTCTTGGATTTCTAAATTTAATTTTGCTCAAGCAAGAAGTTAACCAGCAACGGTACAGGACGACCTGTAGCACCTTTGGCTGCACCGCTCTTCCATGCTGTACCTGCGATATCTAAATGGGCCCATTTGTACTTTTCAGTAAAACGGGATAAAAAGCATGCCGCTGTCACACTACCCGCAGGGCGCCCACCAATATTGGCAACATCTGCAAAATTAGACTTCAATTGCTCATGGTAAGCAGCATCTAAAGGTAAGCGCCAGACAGTGTCTAATGAATCTTGTCCAGCTTTTGTTAAGGCATTCACGAGATTGTCATCTTCAGAAAACAAACCGCTATGAACATGACCCAATGCAATTACGCATGCACCAGTCAATGTTGCTATATCAATCACCGCCTTGGGTTTAAAGCGCTCTACATACGTCAGCGCATCACATAAAATTAACCGGCCTTCTGCATCGGTATTCAAAATCTCGATAGTCTGGCCTGACATACTCTTAACGATATCGCCAGGACGAGTGGCTTTTCCAGAGGGCATGTTTTCACAAGTTGGAATGACACCAATTACATTCTTCTTCAGCTTCATTAACGCTGTTGCATACATGGTGCCAAACACTGAAGCAGCGCCGCACATGTCATACTTCATTTCATCCATGGCCTCGCCTGGTTTTAGGGAAATGCCGCCGGTATCAAAGGTAATTCCCTTACCCACCAATACGATCGGGGCTTCACCAACCTTTCCACCTTGATGGCGCATAACAATAAATTGTGGCGGCGTCTCAGAGCCTTTCGCTACCGATAAAAATGAGCCCATACCTAACGCCTCAATTTGTTTCAGGCCAAGCACCTCAACCTTGAGATTAGTCTTCTTGGAGAGCCCTTGCGCTGTCTTACCTAAATAGGTCGGATTACAAACATTGGGAGGCAGATTACCTAAGTCTTTGGCTAAATTCATGCCCTCAACTAAAGCCGCGCCCTCCTCCACTGCTTGCTTGATCTCTTTTGCACAACCATCATTACTCGCAATAATTAAATGCTTAAAAGCATCGGCCTTATCTTTCGCCTTAAATTTCATTGCTGGCTGACGGACACCAAAACGATAAGCTTGATCACCGGCATACTGAATAGTGAGACGTACTTCGTTCGCTATAGCTTGCGCTGAGTGAGTGAGGCTTAAGCTAGGTGCAAACCAAATGGCATTTTCTATTGCGCCACCACTCAATACCTTCAAGCCTGCGCGCGCAATCTTTGCATAGGCCGACAAATTTTTATCGGATGGGGTTTGCGGATCGCCTATATTTAGCAATAACACGCGTTTTGCTTTTACAGCCCCAGCAGGCCATGATGACCCACTTTTTAAAAGGCATGTATTTCCTTGTGCCCCATCAAGCTCACCTAATAACTTCGCATGAGTAATCGAGCCCTCTAATAGAGCATCCAGCTCATGAAGTAAGCCAGTCTTTGTTTTGGCATTTTTATTGCCTACAAAGCCCTCAAAATCCGTTTTTGAGAAACCTAGAACGAGGCAATCCGTACTTTGCGCCAAAAGGCTTTTAAGGCCTGTCTTGATGTGCTTGTCGCCCTGAAGGTGGGCTTGAGGGAAATTCTTGGTGCTAAATTGAATAGTCATAATCTGATGAAGCGTTAATTAACGTATTTTTGGGTCAATTCTGGGGTTAAAGATGCAAATTCATTTGGTTTATCCATTATCCTCCGACATGAGATTAACCTATTTTGTAGCTCCAAAAGCCCTTCCGACTTCCAGCACTCCCTTTATTTGACCAAAATAAGCGCCCATGATTTTCCAACAAGCTCTGCGCCGTGAACTCAGCTTTACTACAGGCGGAGTGTTCTTGGTCTTAGTGACCATCATGGTGACAACGCTGGTGATTCGTATTTTGGGATATGCCGCCAATGGCGCAGTCAACCCCGAGGACGCCATTGTTCTCATTGCCTTAGCCACGCTTGGCTACCTAGCAGTACTACTAACCGTTTCCCTATTTGTGGCGACCTTGATTGTTTTGGTCCGTTGGTACAAAGACTCAGAAATGATTGTGTGGTTTGCAAGCGGTTTAAGTATTAGCAATTTGATTCGTCCCATCATGCAATTTGCAATTCCCCTCATCATCATCATCGCTTTGCTTGCATTATTTGTCTGGCCATGGGCGAATCGTGAAACTACTTTAATTAGCCAACGCTTTCAGCAACGGGATGATGTCTCGATGGTGAGCGCGGGCCAATTTAAGGAGTCTGCAAGAGCAGAGCGGGTCTTCTTTATTGAAGAATTGGATGTAGACAACAGCGAAGTCAAGAATATTTTTGTGGCGGACAACAAAAATGGGCGTCTAAGTATTGCGGTGGCTTCTACTGGATTTATTCAAAACGCTGAAGGTGGCGAGAAATCCATCGTACTGAACAATGGGCGTCGCTATGAGGGGCAACCCACTCAACCCGATTTCAGAATCCTAGAATTTGACGAGTACATCACCAAGATTCGCAGCAAAGAAACCTTAGCCCCTGCCCCACGTGATCGAGAAAAAACAGTGGTTGAATTACTGGATGAGAGCAACCCCAAAGCAATCAATCAGAATCGCGCCGAACTTTTGTGGCGGATAGGCTTGCCATTGATGGCATTAGGACTGGTATTGATTGCCATACCATTGGCGTACGTCAATCCGCGCCTTGGAAATTACACCGCCATGTTCTATGCGGTGCTCGTCTACCTGATCTACAGTAATTTACTAAATCTGACGCAGAACTTTGTTTCGCAAGGCAGACTGAATGTATTTGTGGGCGTTTGGCCCATCCACTTAATAGCACTTCTCATTGCTGCGGTTTTGATTCGTAACCGTATCAACCCATCCATTAAGTGGTGGCGTCGCCAATTACCGAGCTCACTAGCTAAAAAATGAAACTGCTCTTTCCCTATATTTATGAGCGATATTTAGCAAAGCAGATATATTCCGCTTTTGGATTTATTTTGTTTGCATTAGTAGCTTTATTTTTATTCTTTGATATTTTGAGTGAGCTAGGCTCAGTGCAAGGGGCTTACACCCTACCGCTCGCTCTTTTGCACGTTTTGCTCAAAGCGCCTAGTCGCATGTCGGAAATTATTCCAATTGCAGCATTGATCGGCAGTATTTATGTTTTTGCAATGCTCGCCAGTCAATCTGAATTTACTATTTTGCGCATCGCTGGTGTAGATGTGAAGCGAGGACTCATTACCCTCACCAAAATATCTCTACCCCTAGTGCTCTTAACCCTCATCATGAGCGAGTGGGCAGGGCCTTATGCTGAAGATAAGTCCGAACAAGTCCGCATGAAGGCACTTGGCTCGACTTACGCTTCCCAATTTAAGACCGGCGTGTGGGTGAAAGATCGCTTAAGAGATGAAGATGGCAAAGGCCCTGTCATACCTGGCGTACGCTATGTCAATGTGGGCAAAGTAGATAAAAACAATGAAATTCGTAATATCCGCATGTACGAATTTAACGATACCTATAACCTGCTATCGATTCGAACAGCGCCATCTGGACAGTTTGATGAAACTGGCATTTGGGTATTAAAAGATGTGACAGAAACGCGTTTCAAAGTCACACCACAAACAGATCCACTCAATCCTGTTTTCTCTGCACAGACTTTAACGATCCCTAACTTAACCCTCAAATCAGAAGTGACACCACAAATTCTCAGCGTGCTATTGATTAGCCCAGAAAAAATGTCGATCGTTAGTTTGGGGCGGTTTATTAACCACCTCCAAGAAAACAAACAAAATGTGCAACGTCACTCCATCGCCTTTTGGAAAAAGGTGGTGTATCCATTCACTATCTTCGTGATGTTGACGCTAGCACTCCCCTTTGCTTATTTAAAAGTGCGTGCAGGTGGTGTTGGCATCAAAGTCTTTGGCGGAATCATGCTCGGGATGAGCTTCCAGTTATTCAACTCCCTTTTCTCCAATGTAGGGTTGCTAAGTGCATGGCCAACTTTACTTACCGCCCTCATTCCACCACTCCTGTATTTCCTTCTGGCGTTAGCGGCCTTAAGGTGGGTTTCTAAAGCTTAATATCCAAAATTCATATAGAATTTAATTTCTATATCTTTGTAGATATAAAGACTGGAGTTACTCATGAATCTGCATCAATTTCGCTTTGTGCGAGAAGCCGTAAGACAAGATTTCAACCTCACAACAGCCGCTAAGGCGCTCTTCACCTCTCAACCGGGCGTATCCAAAGCCATTATTGAGCTCGAAGATGAGCTAGGGGTCGAAATCTTTAGACGCCATGGCAAACGCATTCGTTCATTGACTGAGCCTGGTAAGCGCATTCTGAGCTCCATTGAACGCATCCTTGATGAAGTGGAAACGCTGAAACGGGTAGGCAAGGATTTTGCCAGCCAAGATCAAGGCAACTTTGTAATTGCAACCACTCATACGCAAGCACGCTACGCCTTACCAAAAGTACTTACTGAATTTACAAAACGCTTTCCCAAAGTCAGGGTGAGTATTCAACAAGGAAGTCCTGGTCAAATTGCAGAACTACTTAGTCATGATCGTGCTGACATTGCAATTGCTACCGAAGGCATTGCAAACACTCCAGGTGTACTAGCACTACCGGGCTATCAATGGCAACACGTCATCATGGTTCCATTGAGTCACCCGCTCCTTAACCAAGCAACGGTAACACTGGAAGAGATTGCCAAATACCCAATCATTACTTACGACAAAGCATTTGCAGGACGCAGCAAAATCGATGCGGCTTTTGCCCAAAGAAATATTTCGCCCGACATCATCCTAGAAGCAATCGATGCCGACGTGATCAAGACGTATGTTGAAACTGGCATGGGCATTGGAATTGTTGCTGGCCATGCTTATGACCCAGATCGCGATCGCAATCTTAAGGTGATTCCCGTGGGTCACTTATTTGGAAATAATGTGACCCATATTGGCGTAAAACAGGGTGCATATCTGAGATCCTTTGTTTACACCTTTATTGAGCTCTTCTCCCCAACGCTCACCAAGAAAATTGTGGAACAAGCGATGAGCGAGAAAGCGGAATCGTACGAAATCTAAGATTCGGAATAAATGATGAGATAAGGCATCTCATCTGTGGTGCCTCGGGGCGGACTCGAACCGCCACGCCTTGCGGCACCGGATTTTGAGTCCGGCACGTCTACCAATTCCATCACCGAGGCAGGTGTTTGCAGTGGAAATTCTGCCCAAAACTGTGTCTTGCTACTACTAAGACATGAGAGTGTAACAAAATTTCCTTACCTGCCCTAGGCTTGGGTCTAGAACCCCTTAAAATAGTGTCTCATAGCCAAATTATTAAAAGGACTTACCCGTTATGGCCGGCCACTCGAAATGGGCCAATATTCAGCACCGCAAAGGTCGTCAAGACGAAAAACGCGGCAAGATTTGGACCAAACTCATTAAAGAAATTACAGTAGCTGCCAAATTAGGTGGCGGTGATCTATCTGCAAACCCCCGCCTACGTTTAGCAGTGGACAAGGCTAAAGATGCCAATATGCCCAATGACAATGTGCAAAGAGCCATTGCAAGAGGCACGGGTTCACTGGAAGGCGTGAATTATGAAGAAATCCGCTATGAAGGTTATGGCGTTAATGGCGCTGCGGTGATCGTGGATTGCCTGACTGACAATCGCACCCGTACCGTTGCCGAGGTACGTCATGCCTTTAATAAAAATGGCGGCAATATGGGAACTGAGGGTTCAGTTGCTTTTTTATTCAAGCATTGCGGTCAAATGTTGTTTGCCCCTGGCACAAGCGAAGACCAACTCATGGAGGTTGCATTAGATGCGGGTGCTGAAGATGTTATTACCCATGATGACGGTTCATTAGAAGTACTTACTCCTGTTCCTGATTTTCCAAAGGTGCAAGATGCCATCATTAAAGCGGGGTTGAAAGCTGAACTTGCTACAGTTGCGATGCGCCCAGAAACAGAGATCGCTTTAGAAGGTGATCAAGCTGAGAGCATGCAAAAATTACTCGACGCCCTGGAAAATCTTGACGACGTACAAGAAGTCTATACAAATGCTGCCCTTTAAACCTTTATTTGCTTTTTGATTATGAAAATTCTTTTGATTGGATCCGGTGGTCGTGAACATGCTTTAGCTTGGAAGCTGGCGCAATCTCCGCAAGTGCAAACTGTTTATGTTGCCCCTGGCAATGGCGGCACCGCTAGCGCAAAACAAGGTGCAGCCTGTATTCAAAACTTACCGATTACGGATCTGCAAGAGCTAGCCGACTTTGCCAAACGCGAAAAGATTCATCTCACCGTAGTTGGTCCTGAGGCACCACTAGCTGCTGGCATTGTAGATGTCTTTCGCAACAATGGCTTGCGTATTTTTGGACCAACACAACTAGCAGCACAGTTAGAGTCCTCCAAAGATTTTTCCAAAGCATTTATGAAGCGCCATGGCATTCCTACTGCCGACTATCAAACATTTTCAAATGCACTACAAGCACATGCTTACATTGATGCTAAGGGTGCACCCATTGTGATCAAAGCTGACGGCTTGGCAGCAGGTAAAGGTGTAGTGGTAGCAATGAGCCTGGAAGAAGCCCATGCTGCTGTCGACATGATGTTGGCAGATAACAAACTGGGTAATGCCGGTGCACGTGTTGTCATCGAAGAATTCCTAACTGGCGAAGAAGCCAGTTTTATTGTGCTCGTAGATGGTAAAAATGTTCTCGCTTTAGCGACGAGCCAAGATCACAAACGTTTATTGGATGCAGATCAAGGACCTAATACTGGTGGCATGGGCGCTTACTCACCTGCACCAGTCGTTACTCCTGAAATTCATGCACGTGCATTACGTGAAGTGATTCTTCCTACCGTTAAAGGCATGGAAGCCGACGGTATACCCTACACCGGCTTTCTCTATGCAGGCCTCATGATTGCTCCAGACGGAAAAATCAAAACCCTCGAATTTAATTGCCGTATGGGAGACCCAGAAACTCAACCCATCATGTCACGTTTACGCAGCGATCTTGTCAATGCACTTGATCATGCAGTGGATGGCACATTAAATGAGGTAGAGCTTGAGTGGGATCGTCGTACCGCCTTAGGGGTGGTCTTGGCAGCACATAACTACCCAGATACCCCACGCAACGGAGATGTTATTAATGGCATTCCCACAGATACAGAAGATCAAATCACTTTTCATGCCGGCACTAAGTTGCAAGATGGCAAAGTGATCACCTCTGGTGGACGTGTACTCTGCGTTGTGGGTCTTGCAGATACCGTCCGCGGTGCCCAACAAAAAGCATATGATGCGATTAGCAAAATTCATTTTGATGGCATGCAATACCGTCAAGATATTGGCTATCGCGCCATCAAATAAATCTCATCATTCATTTACGGCCTTGTCTACACAACATACCCAAATCAATATCGCCGCTCTCAAAGAATATTTTTTGGGTTTGCAAAATCGCATTACCAATGCAATGAGCGCCTTGGATGGCAAAACCTTTGTTGCTGATGAATGGCATAAGCCAGAAGACAGCAAATTAAAAGGGTATGGTCGCACCTGCATTTTGGATGGCGGGAATATTTTGGAGAAAGGTGGTGTAGGCTTTTCTCATGTGCGCGGCGATCAGATGCCCCCTTCTGCCTCACATCATCGCCCTGAAGTAGCGGGTCGTAGCTTTGAAGCCATGGGCGTCTCTTTAGTATTTCATCCTAACAACCCCAAAGTTCCTACCACCCATATGAATGTGCGCTGTTTTATTGCTCAGGCACCAGATAAAGAGCCGGTATGGTGGTTTGGGGGTGGCTTTGACTTAACGCCCTACTATGGCGTTGATGAGGACTGCAAACATTTTCATCAAACCGCTAAGGACGCTTTGGATCCTTTTGGCAGCGAACTATATCCTCGCTTTAAAAAATGGTGTGATGAATATTTCTATTTAAAGCATCGTGAAGAGCCCAGAGGTATTGGCGGTATATTCTTTGATGACTTTAATGAGCTCGGTTTTGAAAAGAGCTTTGCCATGACTCGTGCAGTAGGTGATGCATTTATTCAGGCATACCTGCCCATCGTTGAGCGTCGCTATCAAGACGCCTATACCCCCGCTGAAAAATCTTTTCAAGAATATCGACGCGGACGCTATGTTGAGTACAACCTCATATTTGATCGTGGCACCATTTTTGGCTTGCACTCTGGTGGCCGCACAGAATCTATTCTGATGTCTATGCCACCAGTAGTACAGTGGCGTTACAACTGGCACCCAGAGCCTGGCACGCCTGAAGCAAAGCTCTACGATCACTACCTTAAGCCACGTGACTGGCTAGCTTGAGTCATACCGCTTTGAACGCACCCCAAAAAATTGGCATCCTGGGCGGAACATTTGATCCCCCGCATATTGGGCATCTGAGATTAGCAACCCATTTTGCTAAATTGCTGCATTTGGATACTGTACTTCTCATTCCAAGTGGAGAACCTTGGCAAAAAGGATCTCACATCACGTCTGCAAATGTACGCTATCAATTAACCGAAGCTGCTGGAATTGATTTAGCGCGCGCCTTTCTCTATCTCAAAATGCCGACACAAGTGGGCATTGATCGCATCGAGATAGACCGCCCCGGGCCAAGTTATGCAATTGATACTGCACAAGCACTACGTGAGCGATTTGGTCCTACTGCCAACTTAATTTGGCTCATGGGGGCGGATTCCTTATTGGCTCTGCCAAGCTGGCACCGTTGGCAAGAGCTCATTCGATACATCAATATTGCTATTGCTAGTAGGCCAAATCACCATCTTACGGTTGATATGCAATCGGCATTAAGCGGCTTTTTAACTCAGCATCAGGTATTTACCGCGAGCGACCTTGAAAATCATCCATCTGGCCATATATGGATAGACGAACATCTCTCTATCAACTTATCCTCCACCGAACTGAGAGAACAACTGCAATCTTCGGCCAGAGCCTCTATTGACTCTGAACATATCCCCTCCCATACCCTTGAAATCATTACTAAATTAGGCTTGTATCAATAAGCAAGCTAAGATCAACCAATACTCATAGAAAATCGCATACACACCATGGACTTACGTAAATTACAACGCGTCATTATTGATGCCTTAGAGGATGTCAAGGCACAGGATATTCGTGTTTATGACACTTCAAAGCTAAGCGAGCTATTTGACCGCGTCATCATCGCTACGGGTTCAAGTAATCGCCAAACCCGCTCGCTTGCCATGTCGGTAAAAGAAGAAGTAAACGCCAAAGGCGGTGAAGTGATTTCTATTGAAGGACTTGAAACAGGCGAATGGGTGCTGGTTGATTGCGGCGATATTGTGGTCCATATATTGCAGCCCATGCTGCGTTCCTACTACCAGCTCGAAGGTATGTGGGGTGCGAAACCTGTGCGAGTGAAATTGGCTGGCGCCAAAGGCTTAGTGAAGGCTAGCGAATCTGACGAAGAAGAGTAACTGTTCTTTTCTTTTCTGAGTACATATGCGTTTAACTATTGTCTCTGTTGGCCACAAAATGCCTGAATGGGTTGCCACCGCAACACATGATTACGTCAAACGTATGCCAGCAGACTGCAGTATCGACATTAAAGAAATTAAGCCAGACCTCACTCCTGCAAAAGAAGCCAGCAAAATTTTGCCAGCCATTCCAAAAGGCTCGCGCGTAATTGCACTGGATGAGCGCGGTAAAGATCAGAACACTCAAAATATCGCTACTCAATTAACGCACTGGCGACAAGAAGGTATTGATATCACCTTCTTAATAGGGGGTGCCGATGGTTTAGACAGCAGCCTAAAAACTGGTGCCCAAGAAATGTGGCGCTTATCTAGCCTGACATTACCGCATGCGATGGCCAGAGTTTTACTAGTTGAGCAACTTTATCGTGCTTGGACTATTCTGCAAGGTCACCCCTACCATCGCGAGTAATGCCTTGAGCTCTTTTATCTATCTTGCGTCACAAAGCCCGCGCCGACAAGAACTCTTAAAACAAATTGGGGTACGGTTTGAGATGCTATTGCCCAAGGCAAATGAAGATACTGAAAGTATTGAAATCCCCCTCCCCAATGAACCAGCCCGCGCTTATGTTGAGCGTGTAACTAAAGCCAAATGTCAGGTTGCTCTTGAGCGCTGGCAACACAATGCGTTACCTTGGGCTCCCATTCTGTGCGCTGATACTACCGTGAGCCTTCCCAGCCACAGTGAAGGCGAGATTCTAGGCAAGCCCACCGATGCAAATGATGCCGCACGTATCTTAGGCATGCTGAGCGGGAGAGTGCATGAAGTGATTACTGGGGTTGCGGTCATCAGCAATTCCAATGAACCTCCTCTCTTTGCATTGCAGGTTTCTGAGGTGGAGTTCGCTACTCTTACAACAGAACAAATCAAGGCCTATATTGCTAGTGGCGAACCCTTTGGTAAGGCCGGAGCGTACGGCATTCAAGGACTTGCTAGTGCCTTCATTTGCTCCATTAAAGGTAGCTATAGCGGTATCATGGGGCTTCCTCTCTATGAAACCGCTCAATTACTGGCCCGCGCTCAATTTCACTGCATATGAATGAAGAAATACTAATTAACATAACCCCACAAGAAACGCGGGTGGCACTGATTCAGCAAGGGGCTGTTCAAGAGCTACAAATTGAAAGAACTCGTCAACGCGGCATTGTGGGCAATATTTATTTAGCCAAAGTGGTACGTGTTTTACCGGGAATGCAGTCTGCATTTATTGATGTTGGTCTAGAGCGCACTGCATTTATGCATGTTGCCGATATCACCCAAAATAATCCCCAAGCGCAAATCGAAAAGCTCTTGTTTGAGGGTCAAACCTTGTTAGTGCAGGTCTTGAAAGATCCGCTAGGCACTAAAGGGGCTAGATTAACTACTCAGCTCAGTATTGCCGGTCGTAATTTAGTGTATCTACCACCTGCTGGCACAGATGCAGCAACTGAAAAGTATATCGGTGTCTCACAGCGTATTGACCTACCGGAAGAGCGTGAAGCAATCAAGGCGCGCCTAGCCGGTTTAATGGCCGAGGATGAAAAAGGCGGCATCATCGTGCGCACCAGCGCCCAAGACGCTTCTGACATCGAGCTTATGAACGATATGCGCTATCTCAGAATGACTTGGGAAAGCCTACGAGAAGCAATGAAACAAAAAGCGGCTCCAAGCTTGCTCTATCAGGACCTTAGTCTTGCGGAGCGCGTGCTACGGGACGTTGCCAGTGAAGACACAATACAAATCCGAGTCGATTCAGCAGAGAACTTTGAAAAACTCAAAAATTTTGCCAATCTCTACATGCCTAATTTATTAGGCAAGCTATCACTACATCGGGGTGAACGCGCCCTCTTTGATTTATTTGATGTGGATGCAGAAATTAACAAAGCGTTGGGGCGACGGGTCGACCTAAAGTCTGGTGGTTATTTGATGATTGATCAGACAGAGTCTATGACCACGATTGACGTTAATACTGGCAGCTATGTTGGGGCAAGGAATCTAGATGACACCGTTTTTAAAACCAATCTTGAGGCAGCACAAGCGATTGCCCGTCAATTACGCTTACGCAATCTAGGCGGCATCATCATCATTGATTTCATTGACATGATTAGCAAGGATCATCAAGAGTCGGTCTTAAACGAGTTACGTCGTAATTTAGAACGCGATCATGCGCGCACTTCTGTGAGTGATTTTTCTTCACTAGGGTTGGTTGAGATGACGCGCAAGCGCACACGTGAATCTTTGGCCCATATCACCTGCGAGCCTTGCTCTACCTGCCTTGGTAAAGGTGAAATCAAAACGGCACAAACCATTTGTTATGAAATTTTGCGAGAAATTGTGCGAGAACATCGCCAATTCAATCCACGCGAATTTCGGATTGTGGCTGCGCCTGATGTAATCGATCTTTTTTTAGAAGAAGAAAATCAATTCTTAGCGCAGCTGGGCGACTTTATTCGCAAGCCCATTACCCTGCAAGCAGAGGGTAGCTTTCGCCAAGAGCAATACGATATTGTTCTGAGTTAAGCATTAGAAAACTGTATGCGGTGCAAATTAGCATACAGACCATCCAATTTGAGTAGCTCTTCGTGAGTGCCATTCTCAATAATCTTGCCATGCTCTAGGACCACAATACGATCAGCATGCTCAATAGTTGAGAGGCGATGCGCAATCACCAAAGTCGTTCTGCCTGCCATCAAGCGCTCAAGCGCATCTTGTACTTGGCGCTCTGACTCAGAATCTAAAGCAGAGGTCGCCTCATCCAATATCAATATAGGAGCATTTTTGTATATAGCGCGCGCAATTGCCAGGCGCTGGCGTTGACCGCCCGACAGGCGGTTGCCGTTATCACCCACAATGGAATCAATGCCATCTGGCAGCTCCCGCAATAAACCGCCCAGATTAGCCGCTTCCAATGCCTCAATGACGCGTCCGCGATCAATTCCCTCTTCGCCCACAGCGCCATAAGCGACGTTTGCTGCAATCGTGTCATTAAACAATATGAGGTCCTGACTCACGAAAGCGATTTGTTTACGCACATCAGCTAGCACGATATTTTCCAGAGGATGATCATCTAAATAAATATGGCCACTGGTGGGCTTAAAAAAACGTGGCAACAAATTCACGAGGGTCGACTTTCCTCCGCCCGATGGACCCACAAAAGCGATAACATCACCAGGCGCAATGCTTAGATTGATGTCACTTAATGCTTCTTGACGCCCTTCATCTTGTTCATAAGAGAATCCTACATTTTCAAATCGAATTGCGCCTTTAGCCTTGTCTAAGGCTTTCATATTCTGACGACGATCTTCATCTTCTTCAAAAGGCTGATCCATCAAGCCAAAAATCATTTCGGCTGCAGTCAGTCCGCGCTGCAATGGCTGATTAATATCAGCCAGATGTTTTAAGGGGGAAATGACCAACATCATGGCGGTGATAAAGGAGGCGAAGCCACCAACAGTAGTGCCCTCAGTGGCCGATTGCATCAGGGCTATCACAAGAACAACGGACAATGCCATGGATGCAATTAACTGGGTAATCGGTTGATTTAAGCCACCCGCTACAGCAGACTTCAAAGCAAATTGACGTAAACGTTCAGCTTTTTGCTTGAAGCGATTCATCTCATACTCTTGAGCCCCATGCACTTTTACAATTTTGTAACCCGCTGCAGATTCTTCAACGATATAAGCTAATTCACTCGTTAACGTTTGTTGCTCACGATTTAAAACCCTAAGACGTTTATTAATTTTTTTCATGATCAAAGCGATCACTGGAAAAATAATTAATACGACTAAAGTTAATTTCCAATTGAGGTAAATCAGATAGCCAATGAGTCCAATAACAGTCAAAGAATCACGTACCAAGCTAATCAGCACGCCACCCATGATCGAGAGGACGTTATTGACTTCAAATACCACCGCATTAATTAAATGAGATGCGGAATTTTTTTGGAAGAATGTAGTACGCGCATGCAGCAGAGATTGAAACATTTGCTCACGCAGTTTTACCAGCACCTCGTTAATCACTTTTGTGAGCAAATAATTTGACAGAAATTGCGCCAGACTACGCACAATAGCCAAGCCAACCAGAAAAACCGGAACCTGCCAAAGCTTGCTATTGAGCTGTCCAGTAAAACCACGATCTAATAAAGGCTTCATCAAGGCAGGAATCGATGTCTCGGCAGCGGCAACAAATGCCATGGCCACTAGGGAGCCAATAATGAGCCCAATATGGGGCCTTAGATACGAAATTAAGCGATTTAGAGCAGTACGGTCTTGAGCATTCATATAATGAATTATGCCCACCTTATCAGTCATACTCATCACCCGGAATGAAGAGGCCAATTTAGAGGACTGTTTAGCCTCGTTGGACGGTATTGCGCAACAACTGGTAGTGGTTGATGCCAACAGCTCCGATCGCACAGTGGAAATAGCCCAAAACTATGGAGCAACCATTGCTCAGCCCTCAGATTGGCCCGGTTTTGGGCCCCAAAAGAATCGAGCTTTAGATCTGGCTACCGGAGACTGGATTCTCTCCTTAGATGCAGATGAGCGACTTACCCCAGCCCTTAAATCCGAAATTCTGACCGCTATTCACCATAACGCCCATATTGACTGCTTTGCCATTCCAAGACTTTCCTGGTACTGCGGACGCTTTATTCGCCACTCAGGATGGAGTCCGGACTATGTTGATCGATTGTTTAAAAGGGGTACCGCCCGCTTCACAGAGGATTTAGTCCATGAACGCCTCATCCCCAGTGGCGCAGTTGCAAAATTAGAGAATCCCCTCTTGCACTACAGCTTCATGAACTACTCTCAAGTTTTACAAAAACTGGATCGCTACTCCACAGCATCGGCTGAGCAAGCTTTTGCAAAAGGCAAAACAGCGACGCCATTAAAGGCGGTTCTGCATGGCGCCTGGGCTTTTATTCGCACCTACATTGTGCGGGCTGGTTTTTTGGATGGCCCTCAAGGATTTACCTTGGCGATGTCGAATGCTCAGGGCACCTACTATCGCTATATCAAACTCTGGCATCTACACCAGGAAGCGCGCAAATGATTTCTATTTTGCTGGCTACCTACAACTGGCCGCAAGCACTTAAGCTCTGCCTTGAATCACTAGCCACTCAAACAGCGCAAGATTTTGAAGTCATCATTGCCGATGATGGATCTACTGAAAGTACAAAAGATATTATTGATACCTTCAAGAAAATAAGCCCTTACCCCATCACCCATCTTTGGCAAGAAGATTTAGGATTTCGTAAAACCCAAATCCTCAATCGCGCCATTGATACCGCTCAGGGCGACTATCTGATCTTTTTAGATGGTGATTGCCTTGTGCAACCTGATTTTGTTGAGCGTCACCGGCTTTTAGCCACGCCCGGTTATCTCGTTACCGGAAGCAGAGTGCTGCTTGATGAAAAACTGACCCAAGAATTATTGGCTTGGTCCAAATGGGATTTTCAGAGTTTTAGCGGAAAACTATTGAGTGAGCGCTTACGGGGTGGGCTCAATAAATACTTGCCGTTGATCATCAAGTTTGGCAATCACTCAATGCGCGATTACAAAAAATTTGTCTGGCGACGTATCAAGGGCTGCAATATGGCTTGCTGGAAAAATGATGCTTTGGCAATCCATGGATTTGATGAGTCAATGACAGGCTGGGGTCATGAAGATGCTGACTTTGTATTTCGCTTGCAACGCCACCACATTAAACGTAAGTCAGGATCATGGTCAACCGAGGTATTTCATCTCTATCATCCCATCCATGATCAGAGCAAAGCGGCAGAAAATGCGCGTCGTGTCCGTGAAAAAATTCTGGCAAAAGCAATCTAAAAGAAATGCCGATGAGCCATTCAATCACCTTGACCCCTAAAAAAGTCTTATTTATTGCCACGCGGCAAATTGGTGATGTCCTAGTCACCACCCCCCTCATTGAGAAAGCACGTCAACTGTGGCCCAACGCTGAATTTCACTTTTTGGGATATCGGGGGAAGTTGGATATGCTCAATGGCAATCCCCATATTGATTGCATCATTGAAACTGCTGATAGACCAAGCTTAAAAGAATATTTTTCTCTATTGAAAAGACTGTTCTTACGTTATGACTTAGCCATTGTTACCCAACCAAGTGACCGAGCCTATTTTTATGGCTTACTATCCGCATTTCACCGCGTGGGAGTCCTAGGAGGCCACCCACAAGGCGAGAAAAGTAAAGCAGCTGAGAGGACACGGCGACAAAATATCTGGAAAAAATGGATCTCTTTACACAATATTGAGGTGGATTATTTTTCACAACATGTCATCACTGAAAAACTGCGTCTACTTGAACCTTTTTGCCAAACCCCGAGTGAGATTTTTTCAAACGCCATCAACGTCACTCCACCCAGTGGAGAGGCCATCGCACCCATCATTGCCAGTCAACTCTTACAACCCTATATCGTTATTCATCCTGGACCGCTAACAGCCTATAAACGCTGGCCACTAGCCCATTGGCAGCATGTAGTTAGCCATTTGGTGAACCAAGGCTATCAAGTGGTATTGAGCGCATCCCCCGCAGCACAAGATTTACAGCTCAATCGAGATATCCTCTCTTTGCTCGAGCCCAATATTGTGGCCAAGGTGATTGATACGGCCGGAGAACTCTCTATCCCTCAGGCGGGATCATTATTGCGGGGCGCCGCTCTCTATATTGGAGTAGACACTTCCATTACCCATTTAGCCGCAGCGTGCAACACACCCACCATTACTCTATTTGGCGCCACACCACCGACTAATTTTGGCCCTTGGCCCAATGGATTTGTAGGTCAACAACCTTATCAATTGCGTGCTCGCAATCAAACAGTGGGTGACATTACCATTTTGCAAGGTCCCGGTGAATGCGTGCCTTGTCGCAAGGCAGGCTGTTTAGATCGCGCAGATAGCTACAGTGAATGTTTGGATTTATTAGAACCAGCTCAAGTCATCGGAGCAGCAGAAAAGATTCTGACAAGACCCCAACGCTAGTGGTACTGCACCTGGACAGGGTCTTTTTGTTTTGAGGCCAGCAGCTGATTCAGACTATGCAGGCATGCGTCATCTGGATAAATGCGCATCTCCTCTGGGAACTGCATTAAGCAAGCCCCGCCACTGGTGGTGACAGCCGCCGTCAACACTAAGCCTTTGACACCCTCTTGAGCAGATCCCGAGCTAGCAAAATTGGATTTCGGATCTTTTACCCGATTGGCCATTAAGTAAGGGCCGATCTGGCTACGCAGCATTCGGACATCGATAGCCGAATCAATGCAAACGTGAACATTACGCGCAAATCGCATCCGCGCACCCGTAATATCCATCACGTTTTCCGCCACGATTCTCATGCCACCTGAAAATTTATCTGGCGTGACATTCACTTTAGCAATCAGCAATTCGTCTTCTTTTAACCAAGAGCGGTTGGGCTCATAGACTTCGCTATACAAAGTCACCTCTAATGCTGCCGTACCATCATCAATGGTAGCAATCATCATGCGACCACGCTGACCCGTAAGCATTCTGGCTGAGGTCACAATACCGGCAATTAATTGATCCTTACCCTCGCTAATCTTGGCGAGTGGTTGACGAATGAAGTGCGATGTCTCAGTGCGATAAGCATCAAACATGTGCCCCGTTAAGCAGAGGCCTAACGCAGTCTTCTCTTCCTGCAGCCTTTTTTTCTCAGGCCAAATTGGTTCACGCACCAATTCAGGTTGGTGCTGATGCTCTTCACCAGCTATCTCAAATAGGCTCACTTGATGTATTGATGCTTCTGCCTGTTCAGCTGCCTCAATCGCCCTTGCCAGAGAGGCTAATAGTGTTGAGCGGATATCGTAAAGATTGCCTCCCGCAGGCAACGTATCTTTATAGAGACTATCGAAAGCCCCAGCACGCATCAACGCTTCAATCGCTCGACGATTCACCTGCCGGCGATCGACGCGTGCGCAGAAGTCAAATAAATCTTTAAATGGGCCACCTACTTGACGCGCTTTCACGATCGCTTCAATTGCTGCTTCACCCGTACCCCTCACGGCACCTAAGCCATAACGAATATGACTAATGGGAGAATCCGGTGCAGCGTCAGGCGCTCTCAACGGCGTGAACTCATACACACCCGTATTAATGTCTGGTGAAAACACCCTAATCTGATTAGCCAAGCAATCGTCATACAAAATCTTGACTTTGTCTGTGTCATCCATAGCCAGCGATAAGTTGGCTGCCATAAATTCTGCTGGATAGTAAGCTTTAAGCCAGGCGGTTTGATAAGCTAAGAGTGCATAAGCAGCAGCATGAGATTTATTAAAGCCATACCCTGCAAAGCGCTCCATCAAGTCATAGATTTCGTTCGCTTTTGCTTCAGAAATCCCGCCCGCCTTGGCGCCATCACTAAAGATTTTGCGATGCTGCGCCATTTCTTCTGGCTTTTTCTTGCCCATCGCACGGCGCAACATATCTGCGCCACCCAACGAGTATCCGCCAATCATCTGCGCCATCTGCATCACCTGCTCCTGATACACCATGATGCCGTAGGTCTCGCGTAAAACAGGCTCAATACGTGGGTCGGGATATTCCACTTTCTGGCGACCATGCTTACGTTCAATGAAGTCCGGAATCAAATCCATTGGACCAGGTCGATAGAGCGCTACTAGCGCAATAATGTCTTCAAAGCGGTCTGGTTTCGCTTCTCGCAACATGCCTTGCATGCCGCGGCTTTCTAGCTGGAATACAGCGACGGTATTCGCCTTCTTTAATACCTCAAATGCCCTCTCATCATCGAGCGGAATATCGCTGATACTCCAATCTTTACGATCAGCATGTAGTGCTTTAATCCAACGCTCTGCAGCTGCCAAGATGGTGAGTGTAGTTAAGCCCAAGAAGTCAAATTTCACCAAGCCAATTGCTTCAACATCATCTTTATCAAACTGACTAATGACGGAGCTACTATCTTGATCTTTAGTCTCTTGCGTATACAGGGGACAAAAATCAGTTAAACGCCCAGGAGCAATTAACACGCCACCGGCATGCATACCGACATTACGGGTCATGCCCTCCAATTGCTCTGCTAGCGATAGGAGTTGACGAACTTCATCTTCATTCTTTTCGCGTTCGGCTAATTGCTTCTCTTCTTTCTTCGCCATATCAATGGTCATATATTGACCTGGCTTATTGGGTACGAGCTTCGCGATACCGTCCACAAAGTTATAGCCCTGCTCTAAAACACGGCCTACATCGCGAATCGCTGCTCTCGCGGCCATGGTTCCAAAAGTGGCAATTTGACTTACAGCATCTTTGCCATATTTATCTTTTACATATTGAATGACGCGGTCGCGCCCATGCTGGCAAAAGTCGATATCAAAGTCGGGCATCGAAACCCGCTCTGGATTTAAAAAGCGTTCGAAGAGTAGGTTATAGCGCAACGGATCCAAATCTGTAATACCCAGCGAGTAAGCCACTAAAGAACCGGCTCCAGAACCACGACCAGGCCCCACAGGCACACCATTGTTTTTTGCCCAGTTAATGAAGTCTGCAACGATTAAGAAATAGCCAGGGAAACCCATTTGGGAAATGGTTTTCACTTCAAATAAGAGACGTTCACGGTAACGTGGCATTTCTTTTGCACGCTCTTCTGGATCTGGAAAGTTCCGTTCCATGTGGCGCTCAAGACCTACTTCAGATTGAGCGAGCAAGTATTCATCAAGAGTAATACCCGGCGGGGTTGGGAAGTCTGGTAAACGAGGCTGACCAAGTACCAATGACAAATTACACCGTTTTGCAATTTCGACTGAATTAGCTAAGGCAACAGGTAGATCTGCAAAACGCCTTTCCATTTCCTCTTGTGTAAGGAAATACTGCTCTTCGTTAAATTTCTTTTGACGCCTTGGATTCCCAAGTAGTTCGCCTTCAGCAATACATACGCGTGCCTCATGGGCCGTGAAATCGCTCTTTTGCATAAACTGCACGGGATGTGTAGCCACAACGGGTAAATTCATCTCGCTCGCTAAATGACAGGCCAGTTGCAACTGCTTTTCATCCTGGGGGTGACCACCCCGCTGCACTTCGATATAGAAAGCTTCCGGAAAAAGCTTCTCATACCGTTTTGCCGCATTTTTGGCTTGCTCTAGTTGATCTGCCAACAATGCAGAACCGACTTCACCCATGCGCGCTCCAGATAGCGCAATCAATCCATAGGCCAGAGTTCGCTTCGCCTTTTTGTCTTCTGCTTTTGCAGCTGGCGCACTGAACCAGGCCAAATCCACTTCAGCGCGCCCACGAGATTGATTCTCAAGAGATGCTCTACTTAAAAGCTCGCAGAGATTGAGATAGCCCGAATGATTTTGCACTAATAGGAGTAAGCGATGTGGCTGATCGGGATCTTGGGAATTAGTGACCCAAACATCTGCCCCAGCGATAGGTTTAATGCCATTGGAACGAGCAGCAGTGTAAAACCGTACTAAACCAAATAAATTGCTCAGATCAGTAATGGCCAGAGCACCCATCTCGTCTTTAACAGCGGCTGCCACTGCATCATCAATGCGCACGACTCCATCCGTAATAGAAAACTCGGAATGAATGCGAAGATGAACAAAACGGGGCAAAGCCATGAGATGATTTTAGCTGTGTCTATGTCTCAAAACCCCCCATCCCCAGCCGACGGCTATCGCGGGCGATTTGCCCCTTCGCCAACCGGCCCACTCCATGCTGGATCCCTGGTTGCCGCTCTAGGGAGCTGGCTAGATGCCCGAAAAAATGGCGGGAAATGGCTCCTCAGAATAGAGGACCTCGACTCCCCTAGATGTGTTCCAGGGGCTGAACACATCATTCAGTCCCAATTACTTGCCTGTGGCCTATTTTGGGATGAAGAAGTGGTCTTTCAGTCGGCTCGTCAGGATGTCTATCAAAGCGCATTGGAACGTCTTGGCAAGCAAAAATTACTCTACCCCTGCACCTGTTCTCGGCAAACTATTTCTAATACATTGGCATCACTCAATATTCAAACACCCCGCCATCAAGAAATGATCTACCCAGGCACCTGTAGACCACTCGCTGCAGAAATGCAGGATCATCATCAGTGGAACGCCAAAGTGGCATGGCGTATCGCCCTTCCAAATCATTGTCGTATTCGGTTTGAGGATGGCATCCTAGGATCACAAGAGCAAGATCTTTGCCTACAAGTGGGAGACTTCGTGTTGCGCCGCAGTGATGGTGTATTTACTTATCAACTCGCGGTTGTGGTGGATGATGCACTTCAGGGCATCACGCATATTGTGCGTGGCGCTGACCTACTGAGCAACACTGCACGACAAATCTTTTTACAAGAACAATTCGGCTTCTCGACCCCGTTCTACAAACATTTGCCCTTGGTATTAGATGAGCATGGTGACAAACTTAGCAAACAAACCTTGGCCACCCAAATCAATACGCGTGATCAAAAAAGCGCTTTGATGGAACTACGCAAAGCAGGGAAACATCTGGGTTTACAAGGTTTACCTACCAAAGAAACAACCACTATTGCAGAGTGGCTGTTGGCTGCTACGCAAGCTTGGCGCCTCTAATCTGTAGGCGTCTTTAGGGCTTCTTTTTGAATCCACCCAGTAGCGCACCTACTGCTGGCTTTGCTGGAGTTATACCCGCCTGCTTCTCTTCAGGGTTACTTGCCACTGGAGCAGTATTTGTCGATGAAGAAGTGGTTGATGGTTCGTAAGGTTTGTAAAAAAAGGGGTCTGCTATCTGACCTGGCACAGATTTCACATCCGGCAGTGGCGCCACTGCCAGCTTACGCTTCATGAGCTTTTCAATGTCGTCCAGCAAACGCTTTTCGCCCTCATCCACCAATGCAATGGCATCACCCTTACTACCAGCGCGGCCTGTTCGTCCAATACGATGAATAAAATCTTCCGCATTAAATGGGAGCTCGTGATTAATCACGCATGGCATATCCGGAATATCTAATCCACGCGCAGCCACATCCGTTGCTACCAATGCCTCAATCTCGCCGGACTTAAACGCATCTAAGGTCAGGGTACGTTCGCCCTGACTTTTATCGCCATGAATCGCACCCGCCTTAATGCCATCTCGCTCCAGAGCCCGGGCCAAGCGTGCGCAACCTAAACGGCTATTGGTAAAAATAATGCACTGACGCGATAGACCTTGACGGGTCCGGTTTTCTAAAACTTTTACGATGGCACGTTGCTTATCCGCCGCTGAAACTAAATGCACGACCTGTTTCACAGTATCCGCAGCCGCATTTTGGCGCGCTACCTCAACCGTAACAGGTGAGCGCAAATAACTTTGCGCCAACTTTTTAATCTCGGGAGAAAAGGTGGCTGAAAATAACAAGGTTTGACGTGCATTCGGAATTAAATTAATAATCCGCTGTAAATCAGGCAAGAAACCCATATCTAACATTCGGTCGGCTTCATCAAGGACCAGAATTTCTACTTGCGATAAATTAGCCACCTTGGATCCAATGTGATCCAACAAGCGTCCAGGTGTTGCAATCAAAATTTCAACACCATTGCGCAACAAGGCTACCTGCTCTTTCATATCCACGCCACCATAAACAACTGCCGCACGCAGGTCGGTGTATTTGGAATAGCTCGCTGCATTTTCCGCTACCTGCACAGCTAACTCACGTGTCGGCGTTAAAACCAGCGCACGAATGGGATGCCGAGCTGGAGAGGCGCTATTGCTCGCGTGGCGCAAAATCTTTTGAATAATAGGTAATACAAAGGCTGCGGTTTTACCTGTTCCCGTTTGGGCGGCTCCCATCAAATCACTTCCCGCTAATACATGAGGAATCGATTGAGCTTGTATCGGTGTGGGAGTGTTGTAACCCTGTTCAGCAACCGCTTTTTGTATGAGCGGATCTAGACCAAAATCAGCAAAAGTGATTGTTGCTGTTGGGGCAGCCTTTTCGCTAGCCCCTGTATGTGAATGATTTTCAGTAGTGATGTTTGTCAAGGTAACTTACAGAATGGCCGCGATGCCGGCTTTCGCAATTTCAGCATCCTCGGTCGATTTAACGCCGGAAACGCCGACTGCGCCGATGGTAAACCCATTCACTTCAATATTGACTCCACCCTCTAACATGCCTGCAATATGCGGCGCTGATAAGAATGATGTGCGGCCATTATTAATAATTTCTTCATACACACGACTTTCGCGTTTACCCATCGCTGATGTTCGTGCTTTTTCTTGGGCGATGTAAGTGGAAACAGGAGCACAACCATCGCGACGAATTAAACCCAAGACATGCCCACCATCATCGCAAACAGCAATCGTTACTGCCCAATTATTTGCAGCGGCATGTTTATTAGCAGCGTCCAAAATCTTTTGCACGTCTGCTTGAGTTAAATACGGTTTAGTTGCCAACATGTTGCTTCCTTTAATTAATACAATAGTCTCGAATATGTTTTATTTGATGAAAATACCATCAATACTTAAATTATAAAGGGTGTAGCTCAGACCCCATCAGAAGCCCTGCTACACCC
>JACCDO011218601.1_pt1 | contig 30391 bp, 9 predicted proteins | sample 7446101 | NCBI WGS metagenome assembly JACCDO01 (sample SAMN15323440, study PRJNA562643) | freshwater metagenome | isolation source: river surface water | place: USA:Blue River Watershed | collected 2017-08-16
GCTCGTGTGAGCCTGAGTGATCATGATTATGTGTAGGATCGTTGCATTCAGGAGCACAACTGGAACTATGCTCGTGTGAGCCTGAGTGATCTTGATCACGTTGAACAGATTCAATTAATTGTCTGTGCTCATCAAGAATTCCCCAACTAGCAGCACCACTACCTCCAACAGAACCTAAAAGCTGCAAAGAATTTGGAATTTCCCCTCGAACACATTTGTATATTTTTGCAGTTGGATTAATTTTCTTTATCACATTCATCACTAGTTGTTCGTCTGTGCCATCCTTGAGTAAATCACACTTATTCACGATAACTATATCGGCGCATTCCACCTGCTCTAATAACAACTCTGTCACTTTTCTGGCACCAACCCCTTCGTTCAACATTTTTTGGCCTTCTTCATCGTCAGGTTTAATCGCTAAATCAGAATATGTACCAATTTGAGAATCGGTACCGAATAAATCAACAAAGACTTTCGCGTCTACTAATGTGATCATAGTATCCAATTTAATGCGATCTAGCAACGGACTTTTGTAGTCTTCTGCTTCTTGAAATAATTCTCTTATTTTTCTTGGTTCAGCAATGCCACTGCACTCAACAATGATATGATCATAATCTACACCTTTTGCTTGTGACAAAGACACTAATTTTGACACCGATGCCATTAAATCTTCAGCTAGAGTGCAACAAACACAGCCATTTTGTAATTCCATGGTATCTATGCCGTCGTATATATTATCACTTGTCATAGTTTGTGAACGAATAAGCTTCGAATCTACGTTTACTGATGCCACATCATTAACTACTAATCCAAATTTACTACTTTGTTCAGTTTTTAATATATTTTGTAAAAATGTCGTCTTGCCAGCACCTAAAAACCCACTAAGCACGGTTATAGCCATTTTCTTCTCCATCTTATATCCCACGTCGTCGCTAGACATATTAATACGATTTATTGCACTTCCACCGCGAATTAATCTTACATTTTTCATGCCGATACATTTAACTCGCCCAACGCTACTCAAGAGTAACATCGCGACCAATAGATCGATGAATTGGCGGTAAACCATGCTGTCAGACCTGGGGTATTTGTGTAAGAGTCTCTTTTCCTGAATAAAAAAGGTGTGGAATGAATAGTACGTACTTACATAAAAATTAAATTAAATAAGTCATTGTTTAAAGCAGTCATTAATAGGATGTGATTAGTTTTTACATTTAGTCTCTTTCATATATTCGTTTATCTCTTTTCTCTCCTCTTTGGTCAATAAATCCAAGAATGTTTTTCCTTTTATATCTTTCATGAATGAGTTTGCTTTGTTCTGAATTAAAAATTTAATTGTCGCCATGTGATTGCTCAATGCTGCTATGTATAGTGGTGTTTCGCCTCGAATATTCTTCAGATTGATTGTTTCAGGCGTACACAGTAACTGAATGGTATCTAAATTTTCATTGAACGAAGCGATATGAAGTGCGGTGTTTTTGTCGCTATCAAGCGCAATTAGTCCAAGAATAGGACATTCACCCAACAATATCTTCAACTCCTCATTATTATTACTTTCAACATGCTTAATCGTCTTTGACAAGAATGTTGAGATGAAATTGCCGTACTTACTACCAGAACCTAACGGCAGGGTGTCAGCATAATCAGTCTCCAATGGAGTGCGACCTTTTTTATTTTTTATCGCTAAGTCGCAATTATAATTTAGGAATATTTTAACTATATCCTCTTTAAGCTTATCATCTGGATCATTCCATTGCCATGAAAAGTTTGCTACTTTGTGCAAAGCTGTATCGCCATCATTATTCACAACATTCACTAATTCTGGTCTAGTACTTAAAAGGTACTGTATGTGTTCTAAACGGCCACTACAACCTGCTATATGCAGAGGGAAGTCTCCATCATTATTTTGGATCTGTAGAATGTTACCATCAGCAGCTACAATAGTTTCGATTAAAGGTAATATTGACCCGTGAAAATCGTTAGAGTCAAATGCTACATGTAGTGCAGTGTTGTTCTTGTTATCTGTGGTCAAGACATTAAACACTTCATAACCAAGTAAAACTTTAACAGCTTCGTAGCAATTGAATCGGCAGGCGTCATGCAACGCAGTAATGCCACGTTTACTTTTATTGTGCAATAATTTCATAAAATCATGTTCCGATAATTCATTTTTAGCTTCTTCAAGGACTGTTCTCAATTTATCGCAATTATTTAATCTCATAGCCCTGCGGTATCTGGAAGGTAAATCCATCTCTGTACTTACAGACACATCGTATGGGGCACCTAATTCTTTGATAGATGGTGGTAAATCACCTGTACACACTGCACAATAACCAGAGCAACTATCACATGGTTTTTGAAATGCGCAATCAGGGCAGATAATGCACCTGCAACGAATATCATATGGAACTGGTCTTATCTCAAGATAATCAGATATATCTTCTCTAGTCCTTAAATCATTACAAAATGTGCTCCAATACCGAGATGGACACGCACACGCCGAGGGAGTGCCCCTTTCTCTCATATTTTCATCACCTGATTTAAGGCAACTTGTACAATAATTTGTATTACACCTTGGACAAACTAAATGGTGACAACCATGTAGATGATAATGAACTGATGCAAAATTACAGCCTATGTAAGGTAATTGATAAAAGAGCGAGTTAGTGAGCTTGTAAATCAAAAATTGACTAATTATTGGATACCAGGGCATTTTTTTGATGTAGCCTCTAGATACGGATCTATTTCCTCAGGTAATATTGTTGAGACATCATCATTATTATTGACATGTACGGACAGTAACCAACTGCGATATGACTCAACTATCTCAGAAGTTAATGGTCGGCAAGGAATAAGAGCTATAAGATGAGGATATTTATTGGAATAATTAACTAAATCATCTAAATCTTGAAGCATTATATGAACTGCACCTGCTCCTTCATCTGATAAGGATGAACAACTGGTGCCAAAAGGGCAAATTATAGTACCCTCATTTACTTCTCCTTTTCTATCACCCAATTTAGCCTGGATATATTGAATTATACAATGGTAATGAACACTAGAGCATCCACATCGTAATTGGTATACATCCATGGGATCTTCAATATCATCGTCAAGGCAAAAACAATTTAACTGCGTTGCTGCAACAATCTCCGACATCTCACTAATAAATCTGTGACCGTATCCCTGCTATCAACACCCAATCAAGTGCACCCCGCCTCGTTTACACGCACTTCGCAACTAGTTAAAAAAATGTGAATTCCTATGTAAATGGAAAAAATGGCGATAGAATTTCCGGATTTTTTTCCATGAAAATTTCTTAAGTACCGGTGGTAATAAGTACCGTACTTAAACGTTGCTTTAACTCCTATTATAGCAGTGTAAGCGCCATAGCCATCACTATGCATACGGTTCACTGGCGTGTTTCTGATACATTTGTATATTATGTATATATATTGGTATATTTTACGTGTAAAAGTACTTCACACCCTATGTATCAATGATACTTGAATCTGATCAAAGAAATCAAGTTAAAGTGGAATAGCTCAAGTCAGCTTATAAGATACAATAATACAATAAATAATAGTGTTTGATTAAATGACAACCCTTATTGAGCCGTCGGCAGTGCCAAGCAGTAACAATTTTCTTAGAGGCAGTAACGCCATTGATGTGGTGTGAAGTTTGGTCTTGCTTACTTTATTGTGCATTCGATCTGTAATGTAACTGAAATTTAATTTAATGTCTTCAGCTGCATTATTTGAGACATTATGCGATGAATACGTTGAAACCTCATTCGCCATGTTATCATTATTGATCATGTTATTATAGTAGATAAATCTTTCTGGAGATGTGCTATAGGGGGCTAGATTAATTTTATCACGACTGGAATCTCGTTCTAATGTTGGAATACGAGTAGAATAAATCTTGTGACCAGCGGCACAGTACATAGCAAATGATTTCGACATATTTGATCCGCTAAAGGACTCAGGACCTCCCCCTAGCAAGCCGTAGTTTAAGTTGCTACCACCGTATGCATGAACGAATATATTGCTATGTTTGATGGGATGGACGCCATCATATGGCATATTCTTTAACGAATATATCTTCTTTACTTCGTCGTTATCGAAATAGTAGTCGTATATGGCTGAATATCCATCGGCTACCACTAGAATGCACGTATCCGACAGCACTGATATGTTGACAATATCCTTGTTACTGCTATTATTACTGTCGAAAGTCTGGATAGTAGATAAAATACGACCCATTCGACGGTCTAGTATCCAGACAGTTCCATAATTTGATCCAGCAAAAATATAATTTTCATTGGAATTTGTGCAGGTAATTGTCACCTTTTCAGTATTTGTGTTTGATGTAATAAACGAAGTTGAATGCGCTATAGGAATACTACTAGGTACATTCCATTCACAGGCTGGAGTCAGTTTACGCACAGTATGAGCTCTGAAATCGTGGCATGATAATGTATTGCCACAACAAGCAATAATCTGGTCATCCCCATATGAATCTAGGGTAGGCGTGACACCATATCGAGGGGAAATCACTTTCATGTACGAAAAATACGAATTTTCGATGGCTGGTTTCAAGCATTCTAAGGTTTGATTCGTTTCAATGTCCCAAATATTAATAGCGTTACTATTACACGATGCTAATTGTGTACCGCATCGCAAAAACCCAAGATTTTGCGGTGGATTGCTTGTAACTTGTCTCGTTGTGTACTTATTCACCACAGTTAATGGATGGTTGTTCAAAGACCAGGTGCGAACACCTGATATACTGGAGGTGACTAAAATACTTTCAGTTGAATTACAAATCATTGCAACGATGCTGTTATTCACATCATTTCCGCCATTAATGTTACTGCTATTATTAGCATTAGCCGTAATAAATGTATCATTTTCAATGGGCATCGTCAAAGTATTAATATACGATAGATTAATGTACTCCACAGTCTCCGATGCGGCATCAACTGTGATTCGGGGTGCTGTCATGGATAAGTGAGCTGCAGGGTGCTGAGATGTGTAAGGGTCGGCATGTTGATAATTGATACTTCCAGACTCTTTTTCGTTGTTATTCAACCCATTAATGTAATTACTCCAACGACCTTTACCTGCTAGTAACCAAGTATAGTCTGAAACATAACTCTCATCTTCGTCTTCCATGATTGCGCCAGACACATCCCCATTATAACTTGGATTAATATTTATTAATTTTGCTCCGCCTCGAAGCATCGCACCTACACCACTATTATTTTTATGTTTGCGTGGCATAATTTTCCCGCTATCTTTGAACGCAATCATGTTGGCATTACTTTTATTAGCGTTTAATAATTTCCTGAACGACGACATTTGGTTCAAGATATCAGTGTTAAACTTAGGAGATAAGCTTCCATTGACGTTTTCAGTCGCAGGAATGACTGCATCAATTTCAGTAGCAACATCTCGTTGTGCATTAATTTTAGAGATCGGGCTCTCTCCTTGTTGGTCATCACTGTCTTCGTCACTGAGATTATCCTCAAATTTTAAAGTAGATTTAAAGCCACTTGTGAAGCTCCGTTGAGACGACTTGTTAGACTCCGTAATAGGAGTATTGGAGTCGTAGTCATTCCTAGATTCATTCCATGAACCCAAAAATTGATTATTATCATATGGAGTGTTTGGCGCAGCACTTGTCATATTGTGTGGTAATTTAATTGCACTTAACTCCATTCCTTCCGTAGGAGAAATCACGGAATGAATGATTGATGGAGTGGGAACTGCAGTCTTATTATTACCAGGTGCAGTGGCTTTAGTTTCGTCAATGGCTGTTGTTTGCAACGGTGTTCGTAATGACTGTGCTCGTTGAACAATTGCATTTCTTTCTGATAGCGGAGACAAATCAGTATTTCCATTATTGAATGTTGCATTCATCAGCACAGAGGGAGTGGTGGGTGGGGCAGTGACACTACTAGTATTAAAGATAACTTTACTTTTTTCACTTATCCATTTCCTCAGTCCTTTTTTCTTGACAGCCGTATTTCCACGAGAACTGTCGACCACTATCTCTGGCAATATGGTACTAGGCAATGGAGGCGATGTCTTCGGTGAGTTTGGATCAGAAATTGCTCGTAACCACATCTCCAATCTAGGATTGAGATTATGAACTGTGGTAGAAAACTTTTCAGGTCCAAATAACTCAACCAATGGTAAAAATAGAGATGCGCCCAATTCAAATGCCTTCTCAGCAACCGTTGATTGAATATCGATATCTCCGTACGTCTCGATGAAGTGCTGGAAAAAAGTGTCAACATGTGGCAATATATACTTTTCGCATATGTTTAGGTCGTCCACGATTTTAGATATATTGACAATTAAGTGTATAAGTTCCGACTGCAAGCTATATAAGCGGTAGTGATCAATGTAGCTGGATAAATTATCCAACATATTTTTGTACGACTCCGTGTCTAATATTGCAGAGGCACTGAGTAATCCCGACCATTGGGGCAACGGGAGAGTTGCTAATAATTTAGGTAATGAAAACTCAGTTACATTTGAGGGTTTAATGAAATGATTCACGACTGTTTCACGACTCAGTGATGGTAATAGTGCATTAAGTAACCAAACAATCTCCATTAGCGCCGCAACCACAGACGATTTATCTCGAAGATTATTTGTATCATTTACTTCGGCCTCTAACTTAAACAGCGTACTATTGAATAGCTTGCTTAGAATTAAATCAGCTGTGGCACGCTCGCCTATCTGTGAAGCTATAAGGGTTATACAGTCAACACAGTACATATTCTGATGATCAAACATGCATTTTGTCGTGACATAAGTGTTGAAGCTACTGGGATGAATATCATCAATATTATGAAAATTACTAGAACCTGCAATAGCTAGAGATGGTACGCCGACTAAACACATTAATGCAGGAACGACGTATCTACAAGTTAGTCCACTACCAAGTAAATCCGAATGACATAATGACGTTATTGCTCGAACAGTCTCCTTCTGCACTGCCCTTATCAATGGTAGTGAACAACCCTGAATCCACTCTTTCTTGTCAATATTCCATTGTAAAGCTGCCCACAACGGTGAACTATTCAGTTCATACGCACTAAATTGATGTGAATTATCCACACTACTAGTTCTACTGTCACTATTTTCACGATAACTTTTACTGACATTGTATAAAGTTCCAGAAACTAAGTAAGTAAGTAGCAACGGTAATAGTTGCGATAGAAATACTTTAACGCCCGCTCTCATGATGAGAATTGCCCAAATATCCGAACGTAAAAAATCCATTAAGCTCTCGGCAGACATCAAATTGTTGAAAAATACTACAATTTTAGGTATAATAACTTTTTCGGTGCCTTCCACACCCAGTCTACTCCCAAGAACATCCAATAATCCCACATAAATTTCCGTTACTTTAGACTTCAACTTAGCATCTTTATAATCCGCTTGGAATGGCGCTGGGTTGCCTATAATTGACAGGATTTGTGGCAAGAGCAAGGATAGCCCTTCGAGCGGAATAGTCACCAATACCGAGGAAAACTGATTCAGCACCAATATCTTGTCGATGCTCTTGCGGCACAGTTTAATTTTCCCAATTATAGTATACGCATCTTTAAAATATGAAGGAAACAATCTATTACAATGATTGTACAGATAATTAACACGCAGATTTTCCTCCAGTACAACGTCGTAAGATGCATTGCATTTCGATGGCATTGGTGACTTATCGCCTCTACTACTGCTGGATATTTTATCCTTCTTAAAATCTACAAATCCGATGGTATTACCTCCCGACTTCTCTGAACCATAAGTCTTATCTTCATAAATACCAAAGTCAAGCGCCGTACATGCCTGTAAAATCTCATGCGCTTTCGGTTTGAAGGAAGGCACTACAACTAGTGCGGTAACTACCCTTTGTATAACTAAAGGAAGCGATGAAGTGCGCTTGTATATAATCTTAAGCATTTCTCGATAGTACTTCAAATAATCAGTATGCTTATATGCTAGTATATGATTGTCTTTGTCGTTTAACAAAGGCTCTCCCAAAAATAGTTCGCATATTGTACAACCAATAGTAAACATGTCTTCGTTTTGGAAAAAATCAACAGGATTTCCATCATTCATGACACTGTTACTACCGTTCTTTACACTACCGTTCTTTAAATCGTATTCAATAGAATTAAGCAGCTCCTGGACGAACTCTTTATCTTCAATTGAGGTCCAAAACTCATCTTTTGAGGGATCATTATTCACGCCCGTGCTACCTTGACTAATACAACTACACTCGTAAAAATATTTGTACGTAGGATTGAGTATTCTGTCAAATTTATCACTAAATTTGTGTAGCGACGAAACTGCTGCAAGCTCGCTCACTTGATCTTTCGCTAAAATATGTTGCTGATGATACGAGGACATGTCGATCGGTAGTTTCGTACGCAATTTATCCAAATATTTAACGGTTGGATCATGTTGTGGGGATGTTAAGGAATGATGGCTAGGATTCTTAGCACCTTGGCGTGTTGATTGTTGGGTCAGACCAGTCGAATCACCTCTATTCTCACGCTCTTTATCTTTTTCGGTCACTACAGTACTACTAGGCAAGGATAGTATACTGTTGAACTGATACGTTTCGAATGTAGCCGAGTTAGAACCACCGTATTGTTTGTGAAGATTTTTATTTTTATCTAATAGTAACAATCCTTTCAACGAACTATTCATATCACTAACCTTGAATATATTAGTGTATGAAACAGGTAATGATTGCTGGGAATTATGTCGATATTCTCTGCACGGGTGTGGATCACTAAATAGCATTACAAATCCTGGATGTTTATCTACAGCACTTCCTCCTTGGATTCCTCTATCTGCACTTGACAATGTATGGCGTAATGGAACATTCATATTATCTATCGCTGCTTGGCCATATAGACAGTGGCCAAATGTTAGATCTATCCATTTATGTAAATCTTTACTTACTGCATCACTTTCTATAACTCTACGATGATAAGTAATAAAATCACTTGGCGTACTAGCAAATGATGGTAATTCCAAATCGGGTAAACCGACATTTTGATGAATAGATTGAAATACAGTACTATCAGTAAAAAATTCAGGAATGCATTCATCTGGAGTCCAATCATACATGCGACCAACACTGTGCGGATAATGCTCCGGTACAAATACATCACGCACAACTCTTCTTAACACCTGCATGGGAGTACGTCGAGCCATGTAAATATAGTATGTCAATTCGGAAATACTTTCTGGTACATGATGGGGTGGGTCTGAATGTTTATAAGTTGTTTCCAATTGTGCATCACCTTTGCTTAATCGGAATTTTGTTTTAGACAAATCTCTATAACCGCAGTTTTCGAGTAAATCGTGATCTACACTAAAGTCGGTTACCCAAGGGAGTATAGGATGGTACAGAGGATCCACCATAGACCTACCTGCAGCAGCATTTATTATCATTAAATATTCAAAATTACCAAGTTTACCTTTACTCCATTGTATCGTTACTGGCTCATAGTAATCTGGATGGCGATCAACACTAATATTTGATAAATATTGTTGACACCAGTTATGCATAAACTGTTCATCTAAAGGAACAACTTTATTGTCAGAAGTGACATCACCACTATTGAAGTTTATTTTAGTTGGTAATTCGGATAATGTTCTGTCATGAGAACCATCCTCGTCATTAATAGTAGCAGTATACTCTAATTTATCGGAGTTTTTATTCATTGTATAAAGAGCAGCAATACATGCTCTCTCCGATATACTAATAGGAAGAGTAAGCCACATATCATCATCTAACATTATATTTCCAGGTATCAGTATGTCTAAACATAATCCCTGTAGATGTAAGAATGAAACAACTTGTAATAACTGGTATAATATGAATCTTTTTCTTAAATCTTGTGTGCCTAATCCACCACCTTTTGATAAAGTTGGTAATGATAATGTTGTTTTTGCATGAAATCGAGAGATCGATAACGCAGTATGTTTAGCATACTCTTGTATTACAATAATATTCTCTTTAGTTTCAATATATGCATAAACAACTGCTACACCCGGATGCATTGCCATAGATGGTGGTTTAATATCTACTTTAAGCTGCAATTTTTGAATATCTAAGATGTGCGCAGATACCTTACTAAATAATTTCAATAGTATATATCGAATAGATAACGATATTAACTCTTGATATTGGGCAGATTCAGCAGCTACTTTGTCATAAACTTTAATTATAATATCTTCAACTACCTCATCTAACGCCATCAATGTGATTTCTTTCTCATTTTGGTCATATTCTAATATTGCGCGCCCAGTGAAATATCGTCGAAATATCGGCGCCGTTTGCGACGGAAACAAGCTTCGAAGTCCCAGCTGATCATTCAATACTTTGCGCATTCTCAGACCAAACAAGCAATCAGAGCTCAGCGTAGTCTGCAAGATTACACGATGATCCGATGATTGATCGAAATTCATTGCTTCAACACAATGAGGAGGTACCGACATGTACCGGTAATCCATGCAGTATGATACAAACCGTTTGAAACACGGTGCGTATCTCTGTGATACCAGGTGTACCTAGAACTTAGTTAGACAATGTACAGGCATAAAGAAAGTAAGCGTTGGTATATTTCTGAGCGCCAACGTATTGGGTAGGCAAATGTAGCACGCGGGTCAATACGCATGATCTACTACCATCTAGGCTCAAGACTTCGTCTAGCGATCGAATAATCCTTTTGAGGAACGGAGTACTTCGATATGGATATGAACTTTACTGAGGCTATGTAGTTATCGACCGGAAGTGAGATCCACACCAGGAGAGAACTTCCGAAGGTCGGCGAAGGATTTTCCAGAAACCGAACCGAATTAGTATTCCTTGGTGATAAAAATTGCAAGAATGAGTGAAGCGGAAGCAGCTGCAGTTTGGAATCCTCCACCGTCAATTGAAGCATTGTATGCAGCGACTGCTGGGAACAAGTTTTCTGGTATCAATCGTCCAACAGCTGGAAGTAGAGAAGAAAAAGAAGTCGCTAAGGGGACGGCACCAATCCAATACTATTCACTCGCGACACCAAATGGAAATAAAGTGTCTATATGCTTAGAAGAGTTAGGTGTTGATTACGATGCTCATTTTATAAATATTGGAAACGGCGAACAATTCAGTTCAGGATTCGTAAAAATAAATCCGAACTCCAAAATTCCTTGTCTCGTTGATAATGATGGTCCTGATGGACAACCTATATCTATTTTTGAGTCTGCTTCAATCTGTCTTTATCTGTGTGAAAAACATAATAAATTTATTTTCTCTGATACAAGATTAAAAACTGAAATGATGAATTGGATTTTCTTCCAAATGAGTACTCAAGGCCCAATGACTGGAAACTTTGGCCATTTCTTTGTATATGCTCCTGATGATAAGCTTGAGACTCGGGATTATGGTGTAGCACGATATGGTATGGAAGTACAACGCATATGTGATGTTTTGGATAAGCATCTAGAAGGTCGGTCATACCTTGTCGGTGAAACTTATTCATTAGCTGACATAATGAATTTTCCATGGTTCCATCAATTACGCGTCGGTTATCCTCACAAATCTGGTATAAAAGCTGCCGAGTTTTTAGACGTCAGTAAGTACATAAATTTAAACCGATGGGCTGATGTTATAAGTGCACGTCCCGAAGTGCAACGAGGAATTACAGTGTGCTCTTGGACTTCACCAGAGAATACTAAACCATGGCTAAAAAAAGATTAACAAACTGTAATTGATTTCAGTACATAATTAACTAAGCTGAATTACAAAGTCATATGTTTATTTTATTATAGCTGCCACTGCCTCTGCTATATAATGAACATTCTTACTATTAATTCCCGCCATACTGAATCTACCATCAGCAGTGCAATAAACATGATATTTTTCTTTCAATGCAGTTACTTGGGATGATGTTAATCCTGTGTAACAGAACATACCTATTTGATCCGTTATATGATTCCATGACTTAGTTGTTCTCTTTTCTAATTCAGTGCGCAATAGATATCTCATAGATTTAATTCGATCAGCCATTTCTTTACACTCTCGATTCCACTGCTGTTTCAATATAGGATCAGATAATATTTCATTAACGATTCTTGCACCATATATTGGAGGATTAGAATACATAGGACGGACGATAGTTTTTAATTGACTTTCAACTCTTTCTTTTTCCTCTTTATTCGCTGTGACTACACTTAATGTACCTATTCTCTCACCATATAGACCAAAATTTTTAGCAAATGATTGTGCTAACATTATATGATGGCCATCAGTCACAAACTTTCTGATAGAATATGCATCATCCTCACTATTTCCTGATGCAAACCCTTGATAAGCATTATCAAAAAATATTATATGTCCTTTCTGTTTTATTAATTTTGATAATTCATTCCATTGTTGCTTTGTAGGATCACAACCAGTTGGATTATGTGCAGCAGCATGTAACATAAATACTGATTGGTTTTCAGCATTATTAATATCATCCATCAATCCATTAAAATCTAATGAATTAGTGTTCACATTATAGTATCTATATTTAGTGGGGATCAAACCACTATTCGCCATTATGGGTATATGATTACCCCAAGTTGGGTCAGGTAAATAAATTTTCTTACCTTTCCCAAAAAATTTTGCAATAAATTCTCCAACAACTCTACATGCACCAGTTCCTGATAAAGTTTGAATAGCCGCAACTTTGCCTTCACTAATAACATCACTGTCCATACCATAAGCAAATTGTATAGAATTTTTTATGTAAGTACTACAACCGCCAATAGTGGAGTATTCATGGTCCATATTTTTATTTAATATTCGCTTTTCCGCTTCTCGTACAGACGGCAATACTACAGGTTTACCATGATCATCCCTGTACGCACCTACACCCAAATTAACTTTACTATTACTTTTATCCTCTTTGAATGCTTCATTCAAACCTAATATTGCATCACGCGGTGCCAACGCAATATGCGTCCACAACAGGCGGTGAACTGCCACAACTCTAGTGCTCACAGCAGCTCTCGCGCTCCTCAGATGCATGACCAGACACCGCACACGTGCCAAAACGTGTTATTGGTCCGCGACGTACGTGTCAATATTGGTAAAAAAATTCGGCCAAAAAAATTGTTCATTCCATTCCTTTGTTGGGTGCAGAGGCGAGAGTGACCCATTGCATTCATCAATGACGATTTGGTTTGTTTGGCTTCTGCTGGTACTGCAGATTTGCGCAGATCCGTTGCTAGAACGGTTCAGTGATGATAATTCAGAAGAGATACTAGAACAAGTAAGGAAAGAGACTGCTCGACTTATTCAAGAGCAGTTGATTCAAGAGCAGTTGATTCAAGAACGATTACATACAGTGGCATCTCCTGAGCAAAAATATCAAGATGTATACATGGTAAACTCGGAGTCGATACACTTAAGTGAAGAGAGAAGATTACAGCAAGAAGCTATTGATGTTGAAACTCAGCGATTGAAGGCAGCAGCCGAAGAAGAAGCACGATTGAGTGAAGAGAGAAGGTTGCAACAAGAAGCTATTGATGTTGAAGCTCAGCGATTGAAGACAGTCAATGATTTTGTACCTATCCTAGATTCACCTAAGAATTTGAGTAGTGTGCATGATGACCTACAAGATTCTTCTAGTGCTTCAGAAACTAGTGTAAAAGATAGGAACGTTGATGTAACTGTTGAACATGACAATGAATTTGATTATGTAGACGAGGCTCTAGAAGAGATTTTACAACTGCAACGACAAGAAGAAGAAGATTCTTTACGAATTGAAAATGAAATAGTTAATGACGCAGTAATGGTTGAAGAATTGGAAAAGTTGGATCGTGCAAAAAAAGAAGACGAAGAAGCAAAACAAAGATTAACATTTCAAGATAGTGCTCGATCTAAAGTTATTGATGGTGCCGGAAGAGGGACAGGCTTTGAGGGATTATTAGGGAAGGGGAAAAAATTAGGCTCTGGATTTGGTAGAGGTCCTAAAGTTAACGTGGACAGCACTCTAAGTACCGATTCTATGGCAAGCAGTCCGCAAGATAGTAAAATAAGCGCGGGAATTATGAATGGAAGCCCAAACTCTATGAATGCACAACTCGAAGAGTTACTTTTCCGACAAAATGTTCAATCGACTTCAAATGATTACTCCCAAACTACCAATAGAAATAAATTTCCTCGTGCAATAGCGCGTCCTGTCGAACGCATTATTGCAATTTATAACGACCCCAAAACTGATTTGTATGATGTTTTAGGGATATCTTTCGATGCTGACGGCTTGGATATAAAAATGAGGTACAGACAGGTAGCACTAACAATACATCCCGATAAGAATCCACACCCAGATGCGAAACAAGCTTTTGAGTATGTTCAAGAAGCATTTGAAACGTTATCTCTCCCATTAAAGCGTATTGAATACAACAACAAGATAAGGAAGGGAAAACCTATAAAAATTAATTTTAAAAAATTAAAACGAAGATTTTATAATGAGTACATTAATTGGAAGAGTCGGATAGAGCTATTCGTTTACCGCATGCAGCATGGTGATGCGCAGGTAGAGTATGAAGAGCTAGTGCATCGCCCAATTCAGAACATCAAATCAAATGTGATGCAATTAAGAAGTAAATTTGTTGATTTACCAAGTGACTATGACAGGGTGCACTACTTATCAGAATTATATTTTGATAACTGGAAGACGCTTTTACGCAACTTTTTTATGGCTCGACTATTTGTTTACCCGCTTTGTTAATTATGCCAAATTTATAGTAGATAGAATGTAATATAATATCAAATATACATAAAATACACGTATATGGTATGTTCTTTAGGTACTTCCGTGGATAATTTTTTTGATATATCTATGCATCACACTGATACTTGAGTAGCGTGGTATGGAGATGCTATTGCGGTCAGAAAATATTATTATATCTGCTTCATCAGGGGATAATAAGGCCATAGCTGTTGGCGGGATAATGTGAAATGGTGCGGGTAACTCGTGGCATTGAACATAGTAAATCTCGCCGATAAAATTATGTTTTGCCCACAATAATTTTAATAAAATTTCAATATCACTGGGATTAAGTTCACGTAAGCATATGAAAAAGTGTTTAATATGAGTATCAGCGTCTGTAAGGCCACCTTCTAAAATACAGCAACGTTGCAACAAGTCTACAGTTGTGCATGGACATGCGCCGCGAAACAAACACAACATGCTATCTTGGGATAGTAGTACGAATGCCGATTCCGGAAATATGGATGTAATACCCTGTCTAATGGATAGATACGCTGATCTGTGAAACAGCACACTAAACACTTTAGAATCGGTGTAATCAGATTCGTATATACCCCCGAATTTCATAATAATTATCTCAGGTAAGTGCAGATTGATCAATACTCCCGCTCGAATGCATAGTCCAATAAGCACACCTAACGCATGCAAGAATTGCAATATTAAATTAATTTCACCCGCACTTAATCTGTCCACTTCTAACGAGTGACGATGCACATTCGATATACTTTGTATCTCCTCTTGCGTATACAGCTCATAAAATATGGAAAAAATAAACGAATTCGCTTGATCGATAGCTGCTGTTACAAAAGCACTAAAGATACTCCATTCAGATATACGAATGCCATCATCGACTTGTTCATTTAATTCCTTTGCAACTTGCAGTAGGTAGAACAATTCGTCTTCCCTATTACATTGATTATGGATATTCGGAGAGTATATAATTGGGTCGCTACATTTGATGATAAACGGAATCTCCCTATCTACCAAGTTTCTTCGATCATCAAAAGCGCGATAAGAAATAGCGCGAAGTATATTCTCCCAGCTGCTGGTTCCATCGTTACTCCCAAGTGGGTTGGACGTCCCTGGAATACTTGAAGGTGTTCCACTTCCTGATAGCGTCTCAAAATATTGATACATCTGACCAATAAGTGATGCCTGAATACCGATCAGCAGTCTCCAGCGATCATCCAGTACAGTGGGATCGGCAGTACTAACGGGCAATTCAACTTTATTTTCATATGAATTAGAACTAATTAGATTTAATATTTTCGTCAAAACGATTTCTTCCCGTTTTATCTCCAACCCTAATATATATCCAGAACCTACCTTGACACTTTGATTCAGTAGTGACTGAGTCGTTCGATTGGAATAACTCTGACTGGATTGCGACATACGGAAAAAGAATTCGCCTCGTACTGACATGAATACCAAGTCTCGCAAGTGATATAATAAACACGAGGGGTGATTTAACGAGTGTTCCCCATCATGAGGAGATAAAAATGGCAACATCGGTAACAGCAAATCATTCATATGAATGATGACTATGGATCTCAACAAAATATCCAAGTCAGAGTGCTCAGTATAAAGCTTTGCAAATTTACTGAGATAGCAATTGCTGTTGGCATACTTCACAATATGATCCCGAGGATTGGTAATATGAATTATCATCAAGTTCAAAGGATTCATCTGATTCGTTCGAGCAATAATGTCTAGCCACTGGGTGAGACAAACATCTTTCTCTTTGTTCCAACAATGACGTTGAAGAGTCAATTCCTTAGTAATTCCAGCAGTTGAGCGGTAATTTTCTGCATCAAAAAATGTCGAGTTACTCGAGTTACTCTGCACTTCTCGCTGGGGTGATTGTGACAAACTTATTGATTTATTCACAACTAGTTGGGTAAGGGTATCTTTGGTCATGCACAGAACTTCACCGCTACTTTCACTTTGCAACCACAGACGATGACACGCACCACCTAATACTCTAGCTCTTGATGCATCGTCAAAAACAATAGTATCTTTGGGGTATATCACTTTTGTCTCCGCCAACTCTAATAGACATGCCGGTGAAACTTTAATGCATGCCTCCTAAATACAATCGTGTTAGTAAAGGTTGTATACGTAGTAAGTATAAGATACCTTGGACATGCAAATGGACACAAAATCGTTGTTCCAGAGGGTTGACCGAATAGATGAGTTGCAAGCTTCCCATACTTCCCATCTTTTGCTTAACTCATCACTTAAAAACAATGGAATACACAAATCCCGATTACTGTATGACGTATCGTCTACAACGGATTCCTCGCCTTTGTTTTGAATGTTATAACTAGAATAAAAGTAGAGAAACAGACACTGCAACGCCTCTAGTCTGTCTAAAACACGTTCCGCTGTGCTCGATGCTACATTCGAACTGCTCATACTGTTAGACGCAGCGTTCGTTACGGCATTAGTTTTGCTATCAAATTGTCTGCATGGTATAATCGATAACTGATCATCTTCATTATACAAAGAAAACGAAGGATATAGACACTGACCGGTGAGACCATCGATTGCTACTCCAAGATCTTTACCGTTTAATGCGTAGGACAAAGTGCCAGCATCAAGGTCAAGTGAAACCGTTATGACATCGCCTGTCCGGAATAAGTCACCATATCCTTTTAACTTACTTTTATTATGCCAAATAGCTTTATTTGCCAAAAAAGCCCAGCCATATTTATCACATCCGACATAGTTATCCAACCGAGCATCAGCTGTCGACACTCCAATAAATATATTTTTACTGATGCAGCGATCTATCCTCACGTCCCACTTGTGAACTCCACTCGTCATTTTAACGCTCGCACGTGCCGTACTCCAACGCTTATTTGCTTTATGACGAATAAATAAATGTGACGTACCAAGTGTCAGATTGGGTGAGATATTGTTTGGATCCAAGAAAAACAAAGTCTCTCCCTCAGTGCTAGTATATACACTTATATCTTTAAGACAAACGTCAGCCTTTGCACTATCACTATAACTCTTGTTTTCTAAATTGGCATCATTCGATGTATCAAAACTTATAGTAATTTTATACATAGTATCATGCTGTAGACTATCTATCCTGTAGGTTCCAGTTCGAGGTAATGTCGTAAGCACCACCAAAGGATTCTCTAATCCGTTTGATGAAGCCATTGTTATGTACAAGCCAGCAGGTATTAGATCAGACTCCAAAGTACCATATGATTGTAAATTCCAGGATACAGTGATTGTTGTTGATGATATTTGGGTAATATCCAGACTATCCAAGCCAGTTGTTGATACACTACTAACCCAATCACAAATGAGGTACTCATGGACATGAGAATACGTAAGCAGACCAAGAGCCCGTTTTAATGATTGCCACTGCAACAAAAAATTACCAATTGATCGTGTATATCGACTGTATAACTGTCGATTCATGCCCTCAACACGTAACCTGGCACCAAACGTAAGTAGCAAGTATTTTTGCTTGGATATTGAAATGTAGTAGTCTGATGCCAGTTGCAACTTATGCGAGTCCGGTGTTTTATCTTTCCCGTCATAATCGCACCGCAACCATAAGTTGATACGAGATAGTATTAATGAAATGATGTCAAATATTATAAACTTAAGAGAAATTGTAGATGATTGATAAACTCTAAGCAACCTTGCAAGAACATCAGATGTAATCAGCTTGATTATATATTCCCCTTGGTGCTCTTGCATGTAGCTTTCCTCACTCGTATTACTTATTTTATATGGAGTGTAATATACCAAAATAGAACGTATTGTGTTATACGCCCATAGAGCTGATGGCGGATTAGAATGGACCTTGGAAGAAGATATACCTGCTTCATTTGAAATGTTAGTCATATCATCTCTTTCCAATGCAGACAAAATCCAATCATAATTTTCATATGCACTATTACATGCATTTTCTAGTACAGTTACGCTATCTTCGACTAAGTGCTGTATCAATAGATTGCTTACCCCAATATTTGTGTCAGGAGTAATGTTCACACCAATTCCTTTCAATAACTTATTTCCCATGGTTGTAAGATCAGAACTGATGCTGTTGTGACTAATATGATTGGTGCTTCCATGCATAAGTATGTTGCATTTTATCATTTGTTGAATGAACATTTGTATTATTCGCGATGACTGAATGGCCGAGGTTTCTGACACAATGGATGTGAAGGATCCGGCATATACCATCTCTTCTAATCGGCTTAAGGTGTATATAAAGTCATTTGAATTTCCTCCTAACGATGACATGAAAGGTTCAATCAATGGATATCTATCCTTGGGATCACCACTCGCATTGCCGTTCAAAATACTCGGAAACAGACGGTCAGGAATGTTAGATGGCGCTGTAACCATAGAATGTCGAAATATTTTCTTCATGATTTCAAGCAGTACAGGTACTTTATCTTCTGACATAATTGTTAAAATACCGTGACCGTTCCGGGACAATGATATTAATTTTGTTACTATATCTCGCGCATAAAAAATACATAACGACAATTGACAGGACGCAACTATTGGAATCATATCACTTGGCTCTAGTTCACTTACTTGGGTCAACACTTCCTGCTTGTCAAGATCATGACGGTGCCTGGCAGTGTATCTACCGATCATGATAGGATGATACGATACATCTGTATTCCAAGTATTGTTCTTCGCTACATTTTCAAAGTTGTAATAGTACTCGGAGTTGATTTCGTCATAACTACCACTTTGCTTTGCATTACTACCACTCAAATTAATACCCTCCGTAATTACTTTATCTATCATGTTACTTTCAGAGTCTTCGATTAAATTGGCATCATCATTACCTGCACGATTCTCAGTGCTCCTTTGAACATAAGTAGATTGGAGCTCGTTATTAACACTACTATCTTGATGAGCTGTAGCAGCCGCATGCCGTTGGATAATATATTCCAATCCATTTATATGATAATTGACATTATTACCAGAATTATTATTCGATGCATCTAATATATCGTTGATGTTAAGATTCGTAGCATCATTTGCGTATAAATCCATTTCAATTTCTTCTTCTACCAATCGACTACCGTCACCTTCTAACTCATCAATTTTATTCTGCTCAAACTCCATTCTTTCAAGAATCCAGGCAATTGCCGCAGATTCACTTACTGATGCGTCACAATGCTCTGCTGCTCGCAAAGACCATTCCACGGGAAATCCCATACCTATTAAATTCTCTATCAGAGCTTGACGCCGCAGCTGGATAATGTGCGGATTAAATTCATTTGAATCTATGAAATTATCAACCCCTCTATCATCCACAGCGTTATTATCACCATTACTTGCTCTCCATTCATTTTCCATAGCTAAAAACATTGCAGATGCAGCTGCATCACACTCATCTTCCTCTTCATCATTACTAGCATTACCAGTGTCCTCGATCGCATTATAGGCTTCCATTCCATCAAGATTGGAATTAATAGTGTGAGGATTTTCTTGAATTTCATTACCCCTTTCTGCGGACTTTAGTTTATCCACCATAGCACTCGACGTCTTACTATCATTAATATCGGTTTCTCTAGATTTCTTGTTTGAAATCGAACTATCAAGCGCTTTTGTAGGATTATTCACTGCCATGCATACTGGCCTAAATGGTTTGCCATCAATTTCATCTGGTGGATACATGAACTTACTTTGACCGAAATTGACTCGAACACTTTGTCGAACATTTAGTGATAATGCAGGAAATAAATCAGTTGCAACAAAATTGGAAAATGCAGATCCAAGGTCTTCGCCATTAAGATAAAATCTGATGTCTAATAGGTCCATGTCAACTAATGTTCCCACAGTATCACCTAATTGCCATCGCTTACCATAAGGTTCACAGGAAACATTCCACTTCTTCATCCGTAGTCCATCAAACGCCCAACTATAAAGATGATCACCAACTCCTTGACCACATACTGGATCACAACGGAATAATGTTGATGCCCAACCTATTTGCATCAGACCATCAGATAGCAATGTGCATTCATAATACCATCTTCCAGTCATTTTTTCTAAGTTAGCATGTTGCAAACGTACTGATGGAAAATGGGATAATGCTTTCAACTTCGTGTCTAATAATTGAACATCACCTTCCAAGGCGGTCATGTTAATGTCGTTGACATTATTACCATTTTTAGCATCATTTGATTGAGCAGGAGAAAGGTGAAGACAGTACTTCAACTGCTTCCAAGACCTTAATCCTATTCGTTCCAAAAAACCAATATCTCCTTCTTTCAATAAATTCTTTAGTATGTCTAATTGCGCTCCTTTAAACAGTCCGGAGTCGAATGCTTTTGATACCGCGTCAGCAGGATTTGTTGATGCTAATTGTAGAATGGTTGATAGGTTGTTCTTTAAAATAAGCTTGATACCCTCCATACTGCTACTATTTTCTGAATTCTTGCAGTTTCCAGAATCATAAATGGATAACTGAACTAATAAAAATCGTAAATTTGAGACATTCAGCATAAGATCTGTAACCTCTTGATGCGCCGTTTTCATGTCACAAACCTGAACGTTTCCGAAATTTTCTTTTGTTGTAGATAGAACAATTCGTTTCAAAAGCTGTATTAAATTGTTTAAATTTAACACATTCATTTCAGTTTCAAACTGTGCATAAGGAGTAATGTTAGAGTTCAATACACTCGATAGCATAACTGGAAAAGGATCCTGGACTGTAATCATCTCCGTAAGGGGAGTCTTATGATTCAAGCCATTAGGTATTAACAAGGATAACCCATTTGGACCATTATCATGACCAAAATATTTACGCGTGTGCACACCTGCGCAATTAATAATACACAAGTCACCCGAACCATTAGTAAAATTCAAAGTCTTCTTGCCTTCACTCATTTTAGTAGCTGCCACAACTGCTGTTGATGGGAAAGCGCAAAATTCAAGTCCCTTCGGGTCAGGCTGTAGAAACAGAGCCCTCGGATTGACTTCGACTACATTAAGCAAAACGTAAGGTTGAAGTGATGTAAGCGATATAAGTGTGAGTACCTATTGAGTTAATATCTATAGTGTTGAGTATTCCACCCCCAGCAACTAGAAGTAAATACAAAAAAGCTCGGGAATTAATAATTGATTGTCTTGCCGAGGTTGAAGTTAGACCTGCTTGGGATTTCATATCAATTTGTTGATACCACATTTGGAACGACTCCTTATCAACATTAACTTTACTACATATATAGCTATATAATGACGATTCAATTATACCAGAGTTTATGCACGTACCAAGGACGCTAGCTACGCCAGTTGATATTAAATTTTCGTTGACAATAAACTTATTGGATAACCAAGAGACTTTGACAGCTGACTTATCCATAGTATCCCGGACATGCAATATTCTCCTTAGCCATGCCAACCACTTTGATGGGATCATAGGTTTGGTTTCATTGGCGTCTTTGACACTGATTATGACGTGTGTTGGAGTCATCATAATACCCACAAGTTCTAGTAGTTCAACTATCATATGCTTCACTGCACTTACCGCTTTCGACGAATTAGCAGCGTTCATCGCACTACCTTGTGCAATATTAGGGGATAGACTATTAGATTTAGTACTTCGAGGAGGTGTATTCATGAGTGAGTTACTAGACATGGTGCTGGTATCAGGCACATCGCTTTGTAATACCGATGAATATAACTTCAATATTTCATTTAAACATTTAAATGCACTACTTTGAGCAGCGTCATCACCAATTATTATTGATTTCACAGAAAAATCTACCAAGTTTGTAATTAATGATATTAGCATAGTCATATTATGATTGATTAAATCATAATTATTCATGCAATTTAGCGCAGCCAAAGATACACTGCATGACTTCAGCATAAAATTACTCACTGATATCAACGACGAAATTATTGTTACAAATGTTGAAGGCGGATCAGATAAAGACAATCCATTTAATGTAAATGCGCTAGTGTCGTTGTTCAGAGCGCTAGATGCAGAGCTACTTATCCAATAAATATCAGAAATAGAAAGCGCGTTGCATTCAGACATATTAGCGCTATGAAGATCGCAAGGTATAGTGCCTACTACCATATTTTGATGTAATTGTGACCTAGAACCAGTGCATGATCCTTTATCCACCATTGAGCCATTGATATAAAATGAAACTTCTGTCATTTCAACATTATTATTATTGGTTTGATGGAGATCTATTGCGCAGTGAATCCATTGGTCTGTAACTACTTTGTTGCTTTTCAATGAAATTTTCCTTGTAACTTTAACACGTTTTGCTTTATTATTAGAATTAAGGCTAGAGCTACTTGCGCTGACAATTTCATTCACGCTAACATAAACATACAAAAACGGACACCCTTCTTCATAAGATAAAATAACTGTTGGATTAGTCATCATAGATGCAACTGACTTGGCACTTACCAAGGATACAAAATTAAGGTCACCAGTCTCTTGGATTCGTGAAAGTATATGTATCTTGTAATTATTATGATCTTGATGACCAAATGATGCAATGGTAGATGGTATCCATAACCAAAACCCTAATGTGTAATCACCCTGAGGTGTGAATACATTCATGGCTATAGTGGGCGAAGTCGACTGGATTAACTTCAATGACGGCATGATAAAATTAATCGACAATTTTTTACAGAGTACCAAGAATGTTTGGAAGTAACTGACCGCGGACAGGCTTAATTGGCTGAGTTTTTTCATCGCTTTATTAAGCACAGTCAGGTAGGATATGATACCGTTACTGCTGCATCTATTGCCATTTGTACCTAACAGATTATTCAAATTATACAAAGTGCCATGAATGGCAGAAAGCACTGTCCCTATTGTATCGTTTGAAACTATCGAAACATTGCTTAAAGACTCAGATTTCTCCAATGACGGCAGCATTTCAACTAAATCTACAAATATTTTAGTGATATTTGTCACTATGTTCATCCCTAGTGGGTAGACATTTACTTTACCGTTTGTAGATTTATTTGGCAGCACAACGAATAAAAACTCAACCAATTTCGATGCTATTGTACCTAATATAAGGTTGTCCGAGTCCTTCCCACGGTCATTAAACTTGTAAGTACTGAAAAGATGCACCAATGCATTATCTAACGAGTTGACGGCATTTAAAATACTACCAATGGAAATAGTTTTATAATCACTGTCGTAATAATATTTCACATCTCTATGATTCCATGACAATTTCAGTATGATATTCATAAAATTGGCAAACATAGGCGCGGAAGCCGTAGTAGCAAATCTGCTAATGGCATAAAGAGATAGGATCATTGCTCTTCTTTGGATTTCATTTTTCAATATCAACTTAGTAAAATATCCAATTTCCGTCGATTTATTGCCAGAATACAATAAAAGGGACAGTAAATCACCAAATAAATGCACATGAGAGCAACCAGATTTCGTGCTCAAAATTTCTTCATGACTTTGAAAGTATTCGCTTAGACGATAATCATTACTCTCAGTAAGAAAAACAGCAGACCTACGATTGCAGACCCCGTAGATGTATGAATTTAAACATGATACATTATGTAGAACCACATCAATAGCAACTGTGCTTGAGTAAAGCAATGGCGTAATCAGATGATTTGCCCCATCATTTTGCGTTCTGTATAACGAGCCATCAAGAGGTTGGGAAATTAAGGACAGCAACTTATTATTAATGACGGCTATATTGTTTTTCAATAGTTTCATCAACGAGTCTATTTCACCACCATTGGAAATAATGGAATTGAGAAAATAATTACTGATTAAAACGGAAAGAATACAGCTATTGACACCATTCACTTTTTCAGCGACATCTACTACAATGTTACTACTAGCACTTGAAGTTGGATTTAACATTTGCAATACTAAAAACAATAAGATTCTCATAGTGCTATGCTCATCAATAGATGCTGCTTTACTTCTTGATGCTATATTGCTTTCCGTATGCTTGTTGCAGTCTTGAATCAAATTATTCAATACCTTTTGAAGGCAAGTATTTATATTTGGCTTATTGGTGATAAAGATTTTATTCCAAAATGCAGCTGAAGTAAGCCAATCCAACACATCCTTACAGCTATTCAAACAATTAAAAAATGTAGGTAAAGCACTTGTTACTTGAGTATTTAAACTTCCATCTGAACTGGGAGAACGCACACGACTTAGCTGAGGTATCATCACTATGCTTGTACCATTTGGATTGAAGAAACTGCCGTAGTGGAAGTATATACAATTGAAGATTCGATACCACTCTCGTTCCGGTCCTTCGTCTATCATAGTACAATCGTTGTCAAAATATTTTTGTATAAGTAAATCAACATCAAATAATTTTGTGGCATTTATCAATTGTCTTTTAATCCCAATGGAATTTACTTCAATAGATGGATGTTGTAGACTATGAATACACGAAACTACTACCGGCACAAGCTCTGCTAATGGTTTCTGCAGTAAATCAATATACTGGAGACTAGTACAAGATCGAATGTCATTGAACTTATCAAATATCCTCAAAAGATGAGGGAGCAACAGCAATTTGCAATTAGGAGTGATTTGATTATAGTTTTTTTGTGCATCATTTCCGCCTACGGTACCTTTACCATCATCTGCTTGAATTAAACTAACAATATTGATAAATTCTTTCGAAAAAACGACCGCGAAAGATAAACGTTGTTGGAGCTCATTTAGAAATGCGGCTTCTTTACTGCATAAATCCATCTCAATTAAAATACCGTCGGCAATCTTTCTTAGTAAGCAATTAACATCCTCATATTTTCCAATGTTTAACGAATTAATAACCATTGATGACGACACCGACGACAATATAGACACAAAGGCATTTGAAAGATATGTGATAATACTAGGCGGAAAACTTGACAAGTCTTCAGACACACTCTTCAACATAGAAGGAGTTGATAGAAACATATTTTGATGTAGATTGAATGCATTGACAACATCGTCACATGAAATATCGATGCTGTTATTTAATCTATCAAGAGTAAAGTTGAACACTCCAAGATTGGATTTGTTTGTAGCTTGGTTTATTTCTTTAAAGCCATCACAAATTCCACGCAATAAATGCAGATTGGACAATGGAGATTTTATTATTGACTGCAATATATTCCCCAAAAAATTTCCGTGAAAAACATGAAAACCACTTGCATAAACCTCTTGACAACTTTTCCAAATCTCAATAGAGCCACGCAGAATTTTTTCCGAAGTGCTATCATTATTTTTGCAGTTAGAATAATGCTTGATGTTATTGAATGAAGCTAATGATAATTGCATCACAGATTCCTTCAAACAGTTAAGAACCTTCTCAGAATTCATGTCAAAATAATGGTTCTTCGAATCATAATACTCTTTGTTGCCACTAGTAGTAAGCTTTTTGCCTTTATTAGTACTATTATACTCATACATAGCCTCCATAGATGACAAAATTGCTCGCTGAACTTCAACATTCGCGATGGCAAAGTCATCAATGAAATAGTCATTAGTTGGAACGCTACTATTTAGAAAATTAAAGCTTAATCCTTCTTGGGACGTCTCTAACTCAGAGTCACTTGCTTCAGTTCTATCGAAGGACGACTCCCGGTCACGATAATTGTGCTTTATACTAGGTCTTTCACTGCTGTTAATGTTGGCTAGTTCAGTTAAGCTGTCAGCAGAAAGACAGGGAGACATCATGGTATTCTGATTATTCGATACTAAATCTTCATTAGACATTTGTTCATTTTCTTTAAAAAATCGCGCTTGATACATTTGTTGATCTTCTAATAAATCCAAATCCTCCCTATCTTGATTACCAAGATTTAAGTCATTAAATATATCATCATTACTGACAGAAAGACCACCAGGACTAAGTGCCGGAACATTATTGTTTATTGATTCATCCATTGATTCTTCCAGATTACAATCTAGAGACAAGGGATTATTACCTCTATTATTATTGCCATTATTACTATTGTTATTGTTGTTCAAAGATGAAGCATTACCTATTGCTATTACTCCTCTACTGCCTCTTCTACTTCCTGGAGCACTACCTGCTCGAGTTGCAGCTCTTGAACCTATTGATTCTCCGCGGAAGTCAAAAACAAATCCCGAATTATTACCTACTTCATTCTCAACTGGTGACAAATTGTCCACAGATGAGTTAGGAACTATCAAATTATTTAAGTTATTATTCGATCTACTGTGAGACGCCGCAGGATGATCGTTATTTCGGTCACGACTTCGCGATATATCCGCATTATATTCATTATACGCCGACATATCATCTCGGATATCAACATCATTGACCCTAATATCGTAGTCATTTTCATGAACTAAATGATTTTCATTGATATCTTCGTCGTATCTTTCTCGATCATTGTACGAATCAGAACTGAACCCACTGGCACTGGTTGAACGCGAAAGTAGGTCATCATCGTCATCAATGACTTCATCATGAATACCCTCGTTTCCGTCGCGCTGCTCTGAAAAATTTATAGTTGCATTTATACTATTAGTCATATTTCCATTATGGTTACTATTTTCTTTACTTTTCTCGATAAAACTAGAGTATTGTTTTACTAATGCAGCAAGATTCTGTTTTATCAGAACTAGTACACAAGTTAGCGGTGAAATCGAGTCTATAGTAGTAGTTGAGTCAAATAAACTAGGTAGTGCAAAATTATTTCTATCATGCACGTCAGAAATAGAATCATCTTGAAGCACCATCGAGTTGTTCACCGTTGACGAAACACTGTCCATCGACTCATCAAGATTTATAGATCCTTCTAATTCTAAGTCTCCTAATTTCATTTGCTGCCATGTTGGCGAACTAATTACCCCTTTGGCACTAGAATCATTATTGCCATTACTAGAGGTATGTGCTGCACTAGACATGAATTTATTTTTATACAAATCTAAAATACGCAGCATGTTTGCAAATGTCCTATTTGTGCACTCAACACCATAACGAGTATTGTGAGAATTATTACATCCTATATTACCGCATCTTGCCACAAGAGAGAGTAATATTGATCCCAACTGCTCTCTACTTATATTCAACTTATCCTTTTCTTCTATCATAATGGTATTTATTAATCTATCAACATGACGATGAGTCCATTCTTGTGAAAATTCATTATTACTATAATCATCATGCGCGACTTTCACCTCTTCATTTGCGGCAGTTTGATGAACAATCAACATTGTAAACTTATCACCACAATGCAAATCGACGGGAACTGCATTCATCATCCCGATTGCAATAACAGGTGAAGGAAGCAAACATTGAGCATTATCCCCATGCCCTAATCGACCACCATCACCATGTCCCCAAGTATAAAGTACTCCTTTTTCACTTATACACGCAGAGTGTTCCGAACCTGCAGAGATTTTGACGATTTTAATATTTTCTAACAATGGTATATAGCAAGGCATCGCTACATTCTCCTCATTACCATTACCTAGTTTACCGTTTTGACCACTACCCCAAGATAAAACTCTGCCTTTATTATCTAATGCCAAACAATGATCCCATCCACAGGTAACATTTGTAATAAAAATATTAACTAAACTTGAAATTTTTTCAGGAGAAAGTTTACCATCATTATTTCCATGTCCAAGTACAGGTGGAATAATACCTCTCCGACTATCTTTATAACCGGATCCCCAAGTGTACAAGGACCCTTCACTACTTACACAAGCTGAATGCTCCCACCCTGCAGCGATAGATACTACAGTAACGCTACCAAGAACTTTATTCAAAGTTGGGCTTAAAATATCTTCAGCTATACCTAGACCACATTGACCTTGTGTATTTTTACCCCATGTGTATACCATACCAGTGACAGTTAATGCTAATGAATGACATGCCCCACACTGGATTGATTTAATGTAAGTATTATTCGACGAATTGCAGCAAGAATTAGGGTGTAATGGGGATGTAGCCGCACTGCTAAAATTTATTAGCGATGCTTCGTGCCGATCAATACAATCATTTAATCCTAACCTACCATTACCCCCGTTTCCTCGGGCATATACTTTTCCATTGGCTGTTAAAAATAAAGTATGCGCCAAACCACAAGAAATATCTACTACTATATCATCCTTAAATATTTGAAACTTATCTACGATAATAGGGAATAAGTCCACTCGATTGCCATTGAGACTATTGTGCATTCCGTTAGCACCAATCATATTACCAGTTCCCCACGCGTATATATTTCCTTGAGAATCTAATGCAATAGTGTTTGTCGACATGCTTGCTACTTTCTTAATATTGATACTTTGTAGCGATTCAATTATGGTTGGAATTAATCTGTTTAATTGTGTATCCCCGTGTCCTAATTTACCTTGATCTGCCTTCCCGAAGGACAATAAGATACCGCTATTTATAATGTCATCATTACAACTATTTATTTTAGAGGATAACTGTATCTTGTTCTCCAAGGTCCAATTAGTTAACCACAATTTAACATCATTCAATAATTCAACATCTATATCACATTTATTAAGCACCGAATTACCCATATCATTATATAATATCAAGTGCAAAGTATGCAATATCAAACTAATTCTGCCACTTTTAATAGCTAGTGCGAGGCATATTGATATTGGTGCCCCCCTTTCATCAATAGGCAAGCTAACCGCAAATTGCTCAGCAATATCAAATACATTCATAACTATCCCTAATGGATCAAATTCGCTTAGTTCATCGTCACGAAAGTTATGATTATTATTATAACAAAATAAATCTTTCAAATACGCCAATTCAGGCAATGGTAAAATATAATTTTCTTTAGCTGCTTTGTTATTATCTTTACTAGACATACCGATGATACTGCGTAAATCATTATATGAATTGTTATTGTCGGACACAGTATTTTCATTACTGCCTTTCAATGAGGAAGAAATTTTACTATTTTGTGTAACATATTTCTTATTATTTTCCCAATAAGTCGATAGTGAAAGGGGCGGTAAACGCTTTATGGCAACTAATAATTCATCAAAAAAAAACTTAATCATGGTTGGCATATCTTCATATACTTCTTTCACTAATTTCAACGATCTCAACAAGATTGCTAGCTGCATTTGAATATCTAAATCAATACCTTTTGCTGTATCATCACCAGCTACTTCATCGACCCTTTTTTTTGTTAATTCAGGCGACATTGAGCGATGACTATACGAGAAATGATTTTGTAAATACGATGTTATATCCACATCCAGTGCCACAACAGGAGCGACTGCAGTCACCGCCTCATTCGATAACGCTCCAGGCGCCTCCGCCTCCTTCGATACCACCTCCGCCTCCGACATGGACGACGCAATCTACAATTTGGTGTTCTAAACAGGAATCGAATTTAACTTTCAAAACAGATGAGAATTTTTTTAGGGAACAAGAAAAAATTCCTTTCAGGTACGTAGCTGCTGCCGCACCGAAATCGGTGTGCATCGATGCAGCGTCACGGACACTGTGGTGGATAGTGACAGAGATAAGCCTTGATACGTTATTGAAATGCTTGCGATGAAATATTGCCGTCAGTGTGCGATAGCAGATA
>JACCDO010828918.1_pt1 | contig 30382 bp, 27 predicted proteins | sample 7446101 | NCBI WGS metagenome assembly JACCDO01 (sample SAMN15323440, study PRJNA562643) | freshwater metagenome | isolation source: river surface water | place: USA:Blue River Watershed | collected 2017-08-16
ATTTGTGTGTATCTATGTTTTTAGATAAATAGTCATCAATTGGTGAATTTTGAGAAATATTTTTTAAATCCTGATTATAAATATTAACGCTTAATTTCTTTCCATCTAATTCAAAATTATATAATTTATCATTAATAATACTATTAATGATTTTTTCAGGTAGTTCATTACTATTTATATATTTACGACGATAAAACATTTTACCTACATTTGTAATAATAATTTTATGCATTTCTTTTGTATTAAGCTCAACATTTGATAACTCTGCCATTATATATATAATTATTATTATTTTAAACTTTATTATTCAAATTTTTATAATAATATTTTATATGATAATTATATGAATAAATATATAATATTTATAGCATTAATATTACTATTATTGTTCTTAATTACATCATCTAATAATGAACATTTTAATAATATTAATAATATTAATAGAAAAATAGATGCGGTTATTTATATTAATCTTGATAATAGAACAGATAGAAAAGAATTATTATTAAATGAATTTGAAAAAATGAACATAAATGATAATATTTATAGAATAGCTGCTATTCCCACACCTAATAATGGCCATAAAGGATGTTGTCAATCACATATTCTTGCTTTAGAATTAGCTAAACTTAATAATTGGGATACTGTTGCTATATTTGAAGATGATTTTGAATTAAATGTTTCACCTGAAGAATATAATAGATTAATAAATAAATCACTTAAAAATACAAAATGGGATGTAATATTATTACATGGTGAAAATAAAGAAGTTAAACAGATTATAGATAATGAAATGTATTATTTAAAACATTCTACTTGTGCTACAGGATATATAATTAAAAAAGAATATATAGATACTTTATTAAAAATATTTAAAAATTGTAATGCAAATATGAATACAAATTATTGGAGTGGTGGACAAAATACATGGGAAGAAAATGCAATAGATCAAAAATGGAATCAATTAATTGAAAAAGATAATTGGATTGGATTTAATACAAATATTGGAAAACAAAGAAATATAAAGAGTAGTATTATGATATCATAATATTATTATTAATTATTTATAATATATATATAATAATGAATAAATATATATTATTATTAATAATATTTTTACCAATAATTTTATTATCTTTTTATAAAAATAAAGAACATTTTTCAAATAATACTTTTAATATATATGCGTTGTATATTCCATCTAGATATGACTATATAACATCTATTTTAAATAAAATATTTAATAATGTGATATACATTGAAGGTCCTGATAAAAATATATTTAATAAAGATAAATTAATTATTGAAGGAAAAATTTCTCCAGATTATAAAACTTATAATAATGGTCGTTATGCTTGTTATTTAGGACATTATAATATATGGAAACAATTTATAAATACAAATAAAGAATATGCTTTAATATTTGAAGACGATATTAATTTTAATGATGATGTTAAGCCTAAATTATTAAATATTATAGATAATATACCAAATGACGCGGATATAGTTTATGTTGATTATTGTTATGAAACATGTAATAATACAAAAGATTTATTTTATAAATCAAATCATCCATTATGTAATCATTGTTATATTGTATCTAAAAAAGGTGCTATAAAATTAATAGATAAATTAAAAGTAATGACAAATAATAAAGATGAAATGATGAAAGAATTAATTATAAGAAATGAATTAATTTCTTACAGTGTAAATAAAGATTATATCCATATAAATCAAAATAGAGCGGAATTAAATACAAATCTTGGTAATAATGATACTTTATTTAAATGTATTGTATAAATGATAATTAACTGAACCTAGATAACTCTAATATATCTAATATAATTATCTAGGGTCATAAATATATTTTTTAATTATTTCATCAGAAGGTATTTTGGTTGAATTTTTCTTAAATACTACCATTCTACCAGCTTCATCTATCTTATCATAATAGTTATATATTTCATTATAGTGAGGTCTGTCACCTATATCATCAACTATTACTTTACAATTATTATTAATATAATCATGACAAATTAAAGCACATGCTACTCTAAAACGTCCATCTATTAATATTAAATCAAATTTATTTTTTTTATATTTTTTTACAACAGATGAATATTTTTCCATCATTGTAGGTGATGCATTTACAGGATGACCAAAAGAATTTGGTTTTGAATTTAATTCAATATAATAATATTTTAATTTATTTTTAATTAATCCATTTATTTTGTCATACCATAATTTATCACTCTCAACTGATACTATATTTTTAATATTTGGTCTAATAGATGCTTGAAATGTAGATCCACCAGAACCATATTCTAAATAATTTCTAGCAGTTTTTAAATATTTATAAAATAACTGTTTTTCTTTTATTGGTAATAAAGGTTCCATATAATATTATATTATATTATAATATTATAAATTGATTATTGTATAACGTTCAAACTTAGATGCTTATAAAATGTTAGTTTGAAACTTAATTAAAACTGAAGTTTATAAAAAATTGATTATTTAATTTAAAATTATAAATACATATAATATAATGAGTTATACACCCTTTATTTTTAAACTTAAACAAGATGAAAATGTAACTGAATCTTATAAAGATAATAATATTACAATTACTAGTAATATTTTACAGCCATTTTTTAGTTTAGGGTTTCATAGTTTTATTCATCGAACCAAAAATGGTATGGCTATTACAAACAAATTAGAAACAAAGAATAAGTTTTATTATATTGTTAATCCATTTGAACAATCTATTAATGATTATGCTGATGATATTGAACACTGTGCTGAAACTTTTTTAAATAAACCAAACATTTTATCACGTGCTTTTTATAAAATGTGGGAAATTTTATATACATTTGATATTGCAAGTAAGGATAAAATGATAATGGCAGGAATTGCCGAAGGTCCTGGTAGTTTTATTCAAGCGTTTGTAGAATTTCGTGAAAAATATTATAATCCATCTGGTGATAAAGTATATGGATTAACAATTATTAATGCAGAGAGTGTTAATATTAATCGTAATATGGTTGATACAATTAATAAACGTTATGAAGGTATGATTAATATAATTGACCAAAAGTCAGACCAAAGGTCATCTAAAAGTAAAAAGAATGTAAATGAAATTGATGGCGATGTTACTAATATTAAAACTATTAAATACATGAAAGAATATATGCAAAATCAGAAAGCTGATTTAGTTACAGCAGATGGTGGCTTTGAATGGAAGAATGAAAATTATCAAGAACAAGAAGCATATATTCTAATTTTAGGTGAAATTATTAGTGCATTAACTATTCAAGCAAATGGTGGAACATTTGTATTAAAAGTATTTGAAACATTTACACCTATTACAATTAAACTAATTAACATTTTATCTTCATTTTATGAAGAAACTTATGTATATAAACCATTCTTTTCACGAGCAACTAATAGTGAAAAATATATAATTTGTAAAGGATTTAAAGGAGCAGATTCTGACAAAATTAAATATTTGGAAGACACTTTATCTAAATGCAAAACAGATAAATTTATTAATGATATGTTTCCAAAATATACAATTAGTGATGAGAATTTGAATATGTTTAAATATATTAATATTGAAATTGCAAATACTCAACAAATTATGATTAATAACTTAATTGTATATATTAAATCTAATAATTATTTTGGAGATGCTTATCATAATTATAGGGATTTACAAATTAAGGCTAATAAATGGTGGATTAATACTTTTTTCACAGAAAAACTTAATGAAAAAAATACTTTGGTAAAAGAAACATGTAAATATAATGATTCAGAGATTAATCTATTCATGAAGAAACTTCTATAAAGATTTTTTAGAAACTTCTAAGAGACTTCTAAGAGACTTCTATTATTTAGGTAAATATTTATCAGATAATTTTTCTCCAATTATTTTATCAGCATCATCTTGTTTAATTTCGCCTTTTTTAATTTTATTAAGATGTTCCAACATAAAAGTTAACATTGAATTATCAGTATTACTACAAAGTTGATTAACTAAAAATGGATATTTATTCATTAATTCGCTATGGTTTTTCCAAAAATAGTTTTCTTTTGCTTCAGGTGTATTAATACCTCTACTTTCTATATTATTAATAATTGTTTTTATATTATTAATAACTTTATTAATATCGTCGTTATTACTCATATTATATATAAATATAATATGAAATTGTATTTATATCATTTATAATCTATTGTAATTAATGTTTATTTATTAAAATTATTATTATTGCTATCAATATTATAATTATAACAATCGCTGCTAATAAAGGATATATATTATTAGTTTCAACAAATTTTTCTACAATTTTAATTTCTGGTTTTGGCATAATTTGATTTAGATTCGGTTCATCTTTAAAACCGCCCATTATTAATATCATTGCTTCTGTATAATCATATACTTTTTTGTTATTCTTTTTATTTACAATATTATGTATATCAATACCCCATTTCATTAAATTTTCTCTACTACTTAATACTTCATCAGTTAAAGGTAATGTTTCTAAATTTTCAGTAAAATGAGATGAACAAATACCACAAGGAATTACATGTTTTAATGCATGAAAATAATTATAATATTTTTTTTTTATATCATCTGTTGGATAATTTGGATATCCCATAGTTACATAATGTATAAATTTCCATCCAGGTGGTCCCCATATATCTGGTCCAGGCATATAATATAATAATTTTAGAATTAATTTAGAATTAATTCTATTAAATCTTTCTTCGTTGGTCTAGACATTGTTATATTTTTATTTAATTTAGAACAAATTTGAATTAGTTCGTCTTTTTTCATTTTATCTAGTTTTGTTTTATTATATACTTCTTCTTCAGAAGAAGTGAATGATTCATTTGATACAATAGATGTTGATTTATCAAAATTCTCAAGATATAAAATTTCCTTAAAATTATCATTAATATTTATTGGTTCTTCTGTATTATATTTATTAATTTGCATATTTAATATATTATTTTTTAAAATATTTGATTTATATGATGAAAAACTAAATACTTTACATTCTTTTGTAATAATTGGTTCATAATATTCTTCATAATTTGCTAATAAAATAGTAGGACGCCAAGGATTAAAATAATCACCAAAATATTCACTACTTACTTTATTATTTTTAAAATCAAAAATTATAATATTTATATTTAATTCTTTTACACAATTTACAATATCATTTGTTGTAATCAAATTATTTATTTGATTTATTGGTATATTATGATAATTTTCATCAATACAATATAAAATACTACTTTTTAATGATATATTGTTATCATTATCTTTGCTATCATCATTATAATTAATACCGTATCTATAAAATGTATCATCAAATATTTTATTAAAATAAGTAAAATCACTACTTTTTAATGAAATATTTGGATGTTGAGAAAAAGTATTTACAACCGGCATTAAATATTTAATAATAATGTCATAGGTTAACATTATTATTAATACTAAAATATCTTTATATTGTAACAACATTCATATTAATATTGCATACATTAATTATAAATAAAAATAATAATGTTAATATCTTTACTTTGCTATTATTATATGGTCTTATTATATTATTAATTTCTGACAAACTACACCATTTAACACTATCAATTTCATTATTTGAATGTTCAATATCACAAAGTGCATTATTATTAAATAAGGCAGTATAAAATATATGTCTATATTCTATATTATTTGTACCCATAAATACATCATGAATTGGATCTATACATTTAATAATTTTATATTTTGATTCATCTAAAGAAGTCTCTTCTTTTAATTCTCTCATTCCACATTGTATATGTGTTTCATTTTGTTTTTTACCACCTTTAGGTATTTCCCATTCGGTTGATGAATATTCGCTAGTTAATTTTTCTAAAAAATTAATTGATTTTAAATAATTAAATTTTTCATTTGATATTCTCATTTCATTTAAATATTTTTTCTTGTATGCATTTTTTAACCATAAATCACCCCATAATTTATTAAAATTATTTGTTTTTATTAATTCTACTTCATCTTTACTCATATAACCAGCCATATTAATTATAGATTTAAAATCATTTATTTCATATTTGCCTCTAATAAAATCAATATAATTTAATGAATTACGTCTTTTAACTAATAAAAATTTAATAGAATCATCATATTTTAAAAAATCAGTTAATTTATCTATATTTGTAAATAAAATATTATTAATATCATAATAAGATATATTTTGTAAATTATTTATAAATCTATTATATATAGATTCATCTAATTTATAAATAATTACTCCAATAGAAGTTTTAATATTATCATAATAGTTCATATATCTAATTTAAATAAGATATATTTTTTAAATATTTTTAATTATTCAATATATATACAATTTTCTATATTTATATTTGAATTAGTTAATATTAAATAATTATACATTCCATTATTTTTAATATAATTCAACATATCGTCAATAGTTATATTTAATTTATTATTTGAAAATGTTGTTAATTTATCTAAATAACCAAAAAATGTATACTTAAAATGGTAAGGAGATAAATAGTTATTTATATTAAATTTGATTTCTGCATTATTTATTAATACTTTATCTATAAATTCATTTGGATGTGATTCAGATATTATATATAAATCCACTTTAATTTTATTACAAAATTTGATAATATGCTCCAGTGATGTATTTTTTGTATTAATATCTAAAATATATATAATTAAATCAAAAGTTTTTATATTTAAATTATTATTAAGTGACCATAATAAATAATGATTATTTTTATTTATATTTTCTAAGACTTTATTATAATTTTTCATATGTTCATTTATATTTTTTCTATATGTTAATTGTTCTTTAAACATTTCAGATACATCTTTTTTTAAATTATAATGGACTATTTCAAATTTACTATTTTTATCTTGTTTTTTATTATTAAAATAATAATTATAAGTAAAAAAAATGCTTAATGATACTATTATTAATAAACCTTCTGTTAACATTATAATTATATTATATATATAATTATAATGGACGATTTAAATACATTAATTGATAAATCATTAAATTTTTATGATGAACAAAATAAAAAATATAAAGAATATTTAAACGAGGATGATATTGTTGTTACTAGAGATAAAAATATTATTAAATTTAATAATTTAAATAAGGAGTTTAAATATGAATTAGTTGGCATGTTTGATAATACAACTAATATTTGGATGTGGGGATGGATGGTTCCTGATTTTTTATATAATGAAACTAATTTAGTTAGAAAATTATTAAACTATGGATTAAAAATTTCTCCTTCTGTTATTATACCTATATCTGATGATAAATTATATTTAAAGACACAAATGATTAATAGTAGATTTTTATTAAATGACAAATTTCAATTAGATTTGCATTTAGCAATTACTTCATATTTAGTTAAAGATAGTATTAAATTTATTTATTATAAGAAAAAATATTTAAATAAAGAAAAAACTAAATATATTACTGTTTATTATTTTATATATTAATATCTCTATTTTAATATATAATGCCTAATTTATACGATATTATAAATATTATATTATTAGTTGTATTAATTTATCAATTTAAATTATATATACAAGAAGATAATATAGAAAAAGAAGAAAATACCACAAATCAAAATCCTACAAATATGGATTGGGATAGAATAAAAGAATGGGTATTAAAATGGAAATACAGACAAGCTGTTCAAGACCCATTAACACCACCTGATAGAAGTGTTGAAAATCGTCAATTACCTATGCCTAATTATTATTTTCAAGAAAGAACTAGAGGAGATCCAGATGATTATCAATTAGTTGGTTTATTATATAATACTTCAATAAATAAAAATTATCAATTATATGGACGTAGAATATATCCAGGAGCATATGAATGGGAATATTATATATTAGGTAAAGATGCAGGTGGTTTAGAATATAAATTTCCATTAGCACTTAATAATAATGCAGAATTATTAGATGGAACTACTATTACTATTCCTATTGATTCTAACCAATATAATGTATCTATTTATAATTATGATTATTATAGATATAATCCTTATCCTAAATTTTAGATGATATATTAGAAAAATTGATTATTAATAATTAAAAGTAAATAATTATTAATATAACATGGCACTTTTTAATGATGTTCGGTCAATTATTAATCCTTTACCGCATAAATATTATAATGATATATTGAGTAATATGGATTACATTTTGGAAAATATTATTATTACATCTGGTAATAATAATCCATCTCAAACAGTTTATAATAGTTTTGTTTTTAATCATATTTTATATTCAACTCATGAATCTAATGTAGTTAATAAAAGTGATATTAAAAACAAAATGATTGAATGTGTTAAAAAACATTTATCATCAAATGTTCGTAATCAAAGAATCCATTTTCGTGAATTAAATCGTAAGAATAAACTTGAAATAAGTGATTTTAATATTTATTTTGATAATATTTATAAATTACTTAATAAATTAAATGCAATGTTCTTACATATAGTTGATACAGAAGATACTACCAAGGATAAATATAAATGGGGTTCTTCTATTATTACTAAAACTGGTATTGATTGTATTTCTAGATTCTTATGCGAAGATATTATTTTTAAATCATCTATTTTAAAATATATTAATAATCAAATGCAAAATAAAATTGGTCAAAAGTCTGATTCTGATATGTATAAATTAAATATGTATATGAATATTTTCTCTGATTATAATAAACCAACAGAAGGAGTGGTTAATAATTGGTATGAAAATACATTTTTATCGTATTTAGATGAAGCATTAGTTAAAACTATTCCATATGTTACATCTGATATGATTGATGCAGAACAAAATATTATTGATGTTAATAATTTTGGAATTATGAATAAATATTATAATGACTCATTTAAAATGTATTATTACATTACTAAACAATATACATTAAAACAATTTAATACTGAAATTACTAATATTTTAAAGAAAATCTTATCTAATAATGATATTCATTTTGTAAAAGATTTCCTGGTTAACTATAAGAAGGAACTTGGTCTATTATTCAAACACAAATCATTTGATATTGTAATGATTTTACTAAGTTTCACTCCAACTGATTTTCAAACATTTGTTTCTTATTATTTTGCAATTAATGCAATTATTAATAATGATAACAATAATATTAGTAATTATATTGAGTTGTATGTCAAAGATAAAATTAATAGTTCTTATGGTTCTGAACAAATTGAAGAACTTGCAAATATTATCAATAGTAATATTATTACTGAATCAGAAACAGAATATCGTCAAACATTGTATTATAAGTTAGGAAAATATTTCAAAAATCAAGATGAATATATTATGGTATTATGTCAAAAACTGATGGAACGTTGCATTTACTCTGATGTTAAAGATGAAATTGAATATAATAATTATACCATTATGAATAATCTTTATACAGAAAAGAAATTATTATACAATTATAATAAAATATTAAGTGATAGGAAAAAAAGTAAAATGTATAGCATTCCATTTATGAATTTTCTTATTACAAGCAATGAGTTATGGAAGTTTAATTATTCAACTGGTTATACAGAAACTGTTATTAATTCTGAAGAATTTACTACATTGATTTGTAATTCAATTGCTAAATATAATATTAATGAATCATCTAATAATAAAAAATTAATTGGATATCCTCATATTGGTTTTGTTGATATAAATATTCTAAATTCCAATATAATTGTTCTACCTGCTCATATGTTTATTTTGGAACAGTTTAATGATGTTACTGAATTAAGTTATAAAATACTTTTTGAATTAACCAAATTAAATATGACAAATTATCCTATTGAATATATTAATAAATTATTTGATTCATTAATTATTAGTAAGATATTTATTAAAAAACAAAAAGATTCAAACATTAGTCTTTTTCTTAATAAAGAGTATTTGTCACAAAAGAATCAAATTAATGTAATTGATATAATTAATAATCAAATTAATATTAAAGTTGAAATTAAAAAACAACTTGATGCTGTATTAGCACATGATAGGCAAGATATTATTAAAAGTAATATTAGTCATTTTGTTAAAATCAAAGATTATAATATTGATGAGCTATTTAATGATATTTATAATAAAATCAATGTATTTGAATTGAAACGCGATATGTTTAATCAAGCATTAGAATCTATGATAAAAAATGATTATATTATATCTGAATCTAAAGATACTGTTAAAAAAATTGTTTATTAGAAATTTTTATACGTAATCACCAAAAAGATATAAGGTCAAGAAAAAATTGATATTTATTTTATTTAATTTAAATATTAATCATTAATGCAAAATCCATTAGTCACTTTAAATACTATTACTCATTATGACCCTTCGGTTAATGATGAAGTCGTTGTTGATATGTTAAATATCGGTAGATTCTTTCGTAATATTTATATTTTATGTCCTTTTAGCACATTAAATGAAGATTATATAAATAGTATGTGGTCTAAAAGTATCAATAAAGATACATTTAACAATATCTTAAATGAAATGGTCCTCTATAAATGTTCGGTAGCTCTTGTAAGAAATATGGTTCATTATGGTAATATTTCTTATTGTCCTAGTGAATTACTTCAAACAGCAAATAAATTTAAATATCAATTGGAAGAAAATATAATTGTTCTTCCAATTTATACCATTTCTTTCTTAAATATTCAAAAATATATTGATAACTTTAATGGTGTTAATACTTTTAATAATTTTTACGATATTCTTATTATGAATAATTATTTTGGTAATAAATTAACAGAAAATAAATATAAGGATAAATTAATGGTAATTATTAAAAATTTAGAAGAAACAAATTATTGGACTATGTCTTATAATTGTATGATGAATATGACAAAATTATTTGATAAGCGCCAGTTCAATCTTAATATTCTTAAAACATATGATAAAAGTTTAGTATCTATTTTTACTAATATTGAAAATTCTCCTATCAAAGGTAATTATATTGAACAGATTTTTAAAACTAGGAATTATGTAGATCCATCTGAAATTCTTAAAAAGAAAGGATTCAAATTATATTCAAAAGTTTGGAATTGTGAATATAGTAATGATGATATTACATTACTCTTCAAGAATCTTGATGATGATTTTAAATACTATCTATTTTGTAATCTTGTTGTATCAAAACAATATTGCCATTTAGTTATTAATAATAAAGATGTTTTAACTATCATGATGCCATTTATTCGTAATAATATTCATTTGTTCAAATATCTGTTTGGTTATGCATGGATTCGACTTTATTTTGAAGAAACTATTAATAAATTTCGTGTGAAAACAGATGATATGTATATTTTTGATATTAACACTGCTTGTCAATTACCTATTTTCTATTTTAATACTGAGGCTCCATATTTAAATCCTTACATGCCTATTATTGTAGCTATTAATAATTTACAACCTGCTTTCAATGTAGGAGGTATTAAAATGGATATTAATAATGATAAAGATGTTCGTATTTGTAATTTGGATGAATTTAAAACTCGATTAAATCTATTTATTAGTGGAGACCCTAATATGAATTTATTAGAACATATTAATATGGAAGAACTTAATATTGCGATTAGCGGGAGTGTTATGACTGCTTGTTGTCAATATAAGCATCCATTAATGCGTCTATTTACATTAGATAATTTTAATGATAGATTTTTACGGTATCTAGATGAATATTATTATGATTCTGATGTTGATGTAATGGTTAAAACTGGAGATATATTTAAATTTATTGATACGACCAGACAATTTCATGAGAAAATAATGTTAAGTCTATGTCATTATAAGAATGCAAATCCAGAGGATATTAAATATGAGTTAAATAACAGCACATATTTATTTGTAACTCAAGAGTTTGTATTAGAAAATATTTGTAATGAAAAGCTATCATATCAATTTATTACAGATAATCTTGATACACCTGAAATTAAAAGTATCTTTATGCCATTTGCTCGTAAAATGTTTGATTTGGATTCTAAAAAGAGATTAAGTAATTTTAATAAATCTGAACATCAAAGTATTATTGATAAATATAGTGAATTGTTTATTTTTTATGAAGCAAATCTATTGATTAAGATTCGTAATTATAAAACAGGTGAAACATTAGTAGTTCCGCCAACTGAATCTGAATTTACTGAAGAAGAATTAGATTTAATTATTACAACAGCAAATGATGTTGAAGAACGTGCTAAAACAGATATTAGTTTCACAGATGGTATGTATTTTTCATCATCTTATAAAGTTCGTATTAGTGCTAAGCAATTAAAACATGATTTTGAGTTATTTTCAATTACTAAGGATGATTTTATGACAACAGTTGCTAATTTTCATATGCCATGTGTTCGTGCTTATTACAATGGGTCTAATGTATATATGACACCATCATTTATTACAGCACATTTAACATTTATGAATATTGATTATAAATATTTTGCAGGAAGTAAAGATCCTATTAATATTATTAACAAATATCGTATGCGTGGTTTTGGTGTATGGTTGAATCAAAAAGAACTTGAGACTTATATTAAATATTGTTACGAGGTTCCGTTTTGGAATAAACTATTTAATATTAATCCAAACAATAAACATACTTATTCGAAATGTTTAGGAGGACTTAATATTTCACATAAACTTTTCAAACCAAGACATTATTGTGCAGACCTTATTAATAAACAATTAGAAGGGCCTTTAAATTATAATGATTATATTGGAACAATATTCAGTGCACCGATGCAGTTTTATTTTGAAACATATCCAAATGCAAAGGTTCTCGAAAGTATAAAAGAGATGTATATTGAATATTTACAAGCAAATACTGGTTATATTAATCCTCTTGAAATTTCTATTATTCAAAAGTATAAATATCTATTAAATGAACCTAGTGAACAAACACAATCTAATGAAGTAGATGATTAATAAACTTTGGTTAGAAAAATTGATTTAATGATTTAATAATTATAATATTATAATATTAAATGTCCATTGATGAAAATATTTATAATGAAATGAAAAGTAAATTATTTGAATTTTTTGAAGATGATACATTAGAAAGAATTATGGATAATTTAAAAGAATTTACATCAAAGTATATTGAAACGAATGATTGTGAATTCTTAATTAATGATATTTTTAGCGAGAAAGCATCTGAGATATTAAATGCATTGAATACATCAGATTATTTAGGAAATATGATTGTTCAAGGTTATATTTCACCAGAAGAAATATCTTATATGAAACCTCATGAAATTAACCCTGATAGATATAAAAATATTATTGAAAAGAAAGCATATGAACATAATCAAAAGAAGAAAGGTTCAAATATATTTTCATGTAAGAAATGCAAACAAAGTAACTGTGAAGTTACACAAAAACAAACACGAGCTGCTGATGAACCAGCTACAACCTTTGTTAAATGTTTAGAATGCGGATTTAGTTTTCGGTTCTAACCTATGGTTTTAACCTATGGTTTTAACCTACGGTTTTATTTTATTTATGAATTTCTTAGCACTCATTTTTGGACTTAATTGAATATTATATTTAGTTTCAATATATTTATATGTTTTAGTTTGATTATTTTGAGATTCAAATAAGTTAATACTATCAATAATACTAGGTTTATTATGTTTAATAGCATAATCAATTATAGTAGTTAAATCTTCATTAATAATAAATAATTCTACCATACTAAATATAAGTTTTAATTCTTCATTATCACTCATACATTTATTAGTTAAATTATTAAATATATCTAATAATAAAAAAACTATATTAATGAATCGTGGTTTATTAATAATATCTATATTATCTATATGAATTTCAAATTTATTACTAGTTGAAATAGTATTCCATCTTTTAATATTAGTAATTAATATATTAGTATGATAAAGTGAAAAAGTTCTAAGTAAATCAATTGCATATAATGACATATAATCTCTGATATTAATTTCAATTAAATTATATAATTTATTTTTTTGCAATTCATTTAATTTATTACTCCAAAAATTAATAGGTCTATTGATTATGTTTTTATTTGAACCATTTAATTCACTGTAAAAATTATTCATACTTTTTTTAAAATCCAGCCAAAATTGTTCAATATAAAAATCTTCTTCTTTATTCATAATAATTATATACAAAATGTTATTTTTATATAATATTCTTATAAATTATCTATAACTGTTTTTATTAAAGGATAATCTTTACTAAAATCATCTTGTTGTGGAGTAAATGTCATTACACCTCCTATATTATAACTCTTAGCTATTTTAATTTTATCCGCTAATGATTCACTATCATCGTAACTTACCCATATACCATTTGGTTTATCAACCGCAATTGATGTACCATATTGTTTATTATATCCTTTATTAGACCATTCTCTATTGTTTATTTCATAAAATGTTAATATACCATCTTCATTAGAATAAGAACCTGCTGGTGCTGGTCCTGTTGATGGTAATCCAACTGTTTTATTTATTAAATCATCTCCTGATAGTCCAGTAAAATCAACGCCTTTAAATGAACGACCATAACATGCTAAACCTAATACTGTTTTATTCATATTTTCTGGACCAAATATTTCATTCATTTTATCTAATGTTTGTTTTAAGCAGAAATATATATCGTTTGTTGGTTTTGGTTTTGGCTTACATTGAGTAATACCAGTTGGTAAATTGATTACTTGACCTACATTAATATTTCCACAAGTTGCAGTTGTTAAATTATTAGCAGCACATAAACTATCAAGAGATATATTATAAGTATCCGCAATTTTACTCATATAATCACCTGCTTGAACAGTATAAGTAGATACAGATGTACACACTTCATTTGCTTGTATACATGAACTATCCCAGGTTGATTTAGGTATATCTAATAATTGTCCTAACTGTAATTTAGAACAATCGTTAACTGTCATATTATTATCTAATAATAAATTATCTTGTGATATTTTAAATTTATCTGATATACCCCAGCAAGAATCACCTCCAACAACAGAATAAGTTTGAGATGCACATTTATCATTTGATGTTGGTGCTGAACCAAATGGTGCATCTGGATTTTCATAACCAATACCAAATAAAGGTGCATTAGGTCTAGTAGATAAAGGTTCAGATGATGCGGTATAATAATCATATGCCATAATATTAATATTATCTAATCCAATATCATATAATCTATTTAACCATGTAAAATAATCTTCATCATTTTTCATTGTTAATAAAATTCCATTATCACTATAACCAGGTAAAGAACCTAAGTCTAAAGTTATTACGTTTCCACTTAAAAATCCAGAACATTGTAATGATATTAAAAAGTCTGGTTTATTTTTTGAAATAGCATATGCTTTATATTCTTTAATTAAACATTCAAAACCATAATAATCATATGCACTTAATTGACCTGGATATTCCCAATCAAAATCAACACCATCAAAGCCAAATTGTATTAAGAAATCAAATGAATGGGTTATAAATTGTGTTCTATTTTCAACTGTTTTAACCATATCTGTAAACATATTTTTTGATAAATCACTAAATTTAGCACCAGGATGTGTCCATGTCCAACCGCCATAACTTGCTATATTTTTAAGATTTGGATTAAATTTTTTTGTATCATCATTCTTATCCGCTAGTTTTAATGATCTTAATTGGTTAAAACAATTGAAATCATCCATTCTACCAACAGTTGGACATTTTATACCTCTAATACCTTCAGCATCACTTATAAGACCACCAGTTGCAGCATCTGCTAAAGATTCCAATACACCAAGAAAACTTCCTGAATTATCATCATTAAGTGCCTCAGAACCAGTAAAACATGAAGTTGGATACATTGGAAATGTTTCAAAAGAATTTGATTGAAAATACATATCAAATGGAACAATTTTACTATCTGCTGCATATTGAATTATTTTATATACAGTTCCAGCTCTATCAGCTACAACTTTAAGAACTTCATTTGTATATCCTAATACACCGCCAACTAGTCCCATCCAACATTTTGCTTTTTGAAATTTACCTCCATATGCATCCCATATACATGTTCCAGTAGTTGAATCACATATTAAAAATGGAGTTGGCATTACTCCAAACATTAAAAATCCATAAATAATCTTATCTGTATTTTTAATAAAATTTTTAAATGTATTAGGAGAATTTCTACCATTATCATCTGGTGCTCCTGGCCAAAATTGTCCCCAATTTGCATAAAATGCAGTATGAGTTAATTTTTTAGCAGCACCTGTTGTTGTTTGACTTGGGCCTCCTAAACCTACCATTGGACCACGAATTAATGGCGGGCTATAATCACTTGCTAATAAAGATTGCGCAATGCCTCCAATTGACCGATTCGAAAATTTAACTCTTTTCGCTTGTGGTACTGAGCTATATGCTTTATAAATATTTGTTTTAATTTTCTTTGGTTTTAATGTTAATTTATAAATAATTAATGCAGCTATAAATATTAAAATTATTATTAATATTTTATCCATATATTATATATATTTATATATAGATTATTAATAATGATTAATGAAAAAATAAGAAAAAATGTCATTCAAAAATTTTATAATATATTTGGCTTAAATATTGCTGAACAAATTGAAAAATCAATATATTTATTTAGTGAAGATTACGCAGATAATAATAATACACCATTTTTATTAGAAAATATATATATTAGTAAAGCAGATGAAATATATTGTTTATTAAATAATAATCTAAAAAATGCAATAAATGCTTTTAAAAATAATAAATTAGATGCAACTCGTATAGCATTTTTAAAACCAAGTGATTTAAATTTGACTTTATCTAATTCTATTTATGTAGATATTGTAAAAAAAAGAGAATTAAATATGATGTTGAATGAAAAAAAAGGTTCTATTGCATTTGAATGTAAAAAATGTAAAAAAAGAAAATGCACTATTACTGAAAAACAAGTTAGATCTGCAGATGAACCAGCCACGCAATTTATTACATGTCTAGAATGCGGACATACATTTACTATATAGAACTTTTTCGATATAAATATAAATAATCTATTTAATATTAATAGCTTATGTCAACTGGAGCATTATTACAATTACAATCTAAAAATGAATTTGATGATTTATTATTTGGAACTGATATAAAAATGTCTGAGTTTCAATCTACTTATAAAAAAATAACTAATTTTGCAGAAACACCTTATAGTTTTAATCCAACAAGTGCTGTATCATGGGGTGATAAAATAACATTTAAAATTAATAAAGTTGGTGATTTAATGACTAATATGTATTTAGCATTAGAGTTACCAGAAATTAAAGTTTCTCAAATTTTAGGTAAAAATGAAAATGATGTTACTTCTAATTATAGAGTTAAATGGTTAGATTATATTGGGTATGTTATTATAGAACATGCTACATTAAGAATTGGAGGTAAAATAATTCAAGAAATGACTGGAGAATATATGATGTGTTATACAAATTTGTATGATAATAATTGGTGTAATCTTAGATTAATTGGACATGACGGAGATTTAAATAAACCACAATTAAAAATAATATCACAATATATTTATGTTCCATTAAGATTTTTTAACTGTGGTTGTTATGGCAGTGCATTACCTGTTAATGCTCTTAGATATCATGAAATTGAAGTTGAAATTAAATTAAGAAAATGGGATGAAGTTTATTTTGTTTTATATCAATTATTAGATGTTAAAGATGAAGCAGGATTAATTACTGATCCAGATTCATATAAATATGCACACACTCATAATAAGCTTCCTAAAATACCATTCAATAATATTAGATTGGATTGTAATTTTGTATTTTTAGATCCACCTGAAAGAGAATATTTTTTAGAAAATAAATTAGAAATGTTAATAACTCAAGTTCAAGCTCAACATCAAACAATAACTAAAACTGACTCTGTTTATATTGATTTTTATAATCCAATGAAAGAATTATATTTTGTTATTTCTAAAAGTGAAATTAAAGACCTTGGTGAATTATTTAACTATTCTGGAAAACCTGCATTTATTCCATTTGATGCAAATAATAATGAAATAACTCAATTTACAAAAGCATTATGGGTTCAAATTCCTGAAAAACATATATTACAAGATGCTAATTTACAATTTAATGGAGTTGATAGAGTTCCATGGAAAGATTATAAATATTGGTATTTAGTACAAAATTATGAAACATTTAAAAGTAGACCTGAACATTATATTTATCTTTATAGCTTTGGATTAAATAGTAAAAAAAATATGGGTAGTTGTAATTTTAGTGTTCTTGATAGTGTTAAATTTAATATTAAATTAGCTAGTTCTGATATTAGAAGATTTAGTTTACCTATTCCTGAATATACTATTGAATTAGGACCAGAAACAAGTTGTAATATATCTGTTTATGGAACTAGTTATAATGTATTAATTATAGAAGATGGTTTATCTGAATTAATGTTTGGTATGTAATAATTAATTGGAAGATAGAAAAATTGATGATTTAAATAGATATTTATATTACTATATTAGTAATATAAATGTGGATACTAATTGGAAATTTAGATATTTCTTATAATGTTGATATAAACAATTGTGATTTAATATATGATTCTAAAAATAGGTTGAAAATTATTTCAAACAAGTCATATGATAACAATAATGTTAGAGTTCATCATGATAATATTTCATTTGGTAATATTATTTCTAGTAATATTGTTACTTATTATAAGAATCAAAGTAATGAAAAAAGTTTAAAGTTTATAAATATTAAATTTGATGGATATAATAAATTATATATTAATAAAAATTTAATTGAACAGTTTAAGAATACTATGATTTTTAAAGATGTTTTATTATTGCATTTAAAAAAAAATAATAATGAATACTTTTCTGATAGTAATATTGATAATTTAAGTATTATTCCAAATATTAATATTGATGACCGAAGGTCTAATATTAAATTATTCAATCATAAATCAAAATCTGATTTTAATGTTAAATTATTTGATTATCAAAAAAAAGCAATATTAAGAATGATTGAAATTGAAGATGGTGTTCATATGAGTTTTGATAGAAATACACATATTGAGTTAGATAATTTAAATGTATTATGGGATCCACATTATCAAAAAGTTGTTGAAAATCCTTCTATATGCCATGTAACTACAAGAGGTGGTATTTTAGCAGATACAATGGGTTTGGGTAAAACTATTACAACTATTGGATTAATGCATTATAGTTCACTTAAAACTAAACCAAATGCAAATGAACCAGATGAGTACAAAGATACTGATAGAATTTATAGTCGTGCTACACTAATTATTGTTCCATCTCATTTGGCAAAACAATGGGTTGATGAATATGAAAAAGCGCATAAAAGTCATAAAAAGATAGTAGTTATATTAACTAAAACACATCATGATAAAGTTTCTTATTTAGATATTGTTCAGGCAGATGTTGTAATTGTTACAATCCAATTCTTATTAAATATTAAATTTTATGGAACTTTACATTATGATATTAGAACATTAACATATTTTAATATAGATAATCGTGATAATGCAATTTTTAGTTATTACAATCAATTAATAAAAAGTCCAACATACTTGGATGAATTTAATCCATTATTTGAATTTTTTAATTTTAATCGTTTAATTATAGATGAAGGTCATGAAATTATGGAAACATCTAATAGTAAAGTAAGCTCATTTATACATCATTTTATTCGAACAACTCGATCGCGTTATAAATGGTATATCTCTGGAACTCCGTTTACATCTATTAATGGTTTTATTAATACAATTAATTATTTAAATTTAAGTATTCATGTTGATAATTCTGTTATTAAAATTAATGATGTCAATGGATGGTATAAATCATTATGTATTAATATTAATGATATTGAGTATAAAGATATTCATACATATTTATTAGAACATGATAATATTCAAAAAATATTAAAAACATGTGCTATTAGACATTTAAAAGATGATGTTAAAGATAATATTAAATTATTAGGATATAATGAAGAAATTGAATGGGTTGAATTAACTAAATCTGAACGTAATATTTATGATAGTAGAGCATTAAGTGGAAATACAACCAAAAGTGAAAGACGTATTTTACAACAATTATGTTGTCATCCATTAATCGCTGAATCTTTTAAGAAAATTGTTGGTTCTGAACCAACATCTTTAGAAGATGTTCAAGATAAACTAATAGAACATCATACGAAAAATATTCAAGTATATACAAAGAAGATTGAAGAATTAGATAAAACTAATCAAGCATATCATATGTTATTAAGTAATTATAATACTAAAATTACTGAGTCTAAATTTATTCTAAGTACATTAGAAAAAATAACAGATTTAGTAGATGATGAAGAAAACAATTGTATTATTTGTTATGAACTAATGCCTGAACCAGTGATAACTCCTTGTGGACATTTATTTTGTAATGATTGTATTAATAAATGTTTAGCAATTAAAAAAGAATGTCCTATGTGTAAAGGTGAAGTTAAAGTTGAACAACTTGTTAAAGTTAAGAAAACGAAAACACCAGAACAACCTAAAACTGAAGAAGTAATATTAAATCCTTTGGTTATTAAGTATGGTTCTAAATTAGGAAAATTAATTCAAATTACTCGTTCATTATTATCTCAAGATTCCCGTATTATTATTTTCTCTCAATGGGATGATATGTTATTATTAATCCGTAAAAGTATGATGGAGAACGGAATTGATTGCTCATTTATTTCTGGTAATGTGTATCGTCGTAATAAGGCCATTAGTAGATTTAAACTTGGTGGTAAAGATAATGGAGTAATTTTATTAAGTTTAGAACATTCTGCATCTGGAACAAATTTAACAGAAGCTAGTCATATTATTATGGTTGAACCAATTGATAATACTAAAGAAAACATTAAAGCAATTGAGGGTCAAGCTATTGGAAGAGCCGTAAGGCTTGGGCAAAAAAATGTAATAAAAATTATTAGAATTTTATGCAAAGAAACTATTGAAGAAGAAATCTATAATACTAATTATAACTAACAATTTGATATAAACAAATCATAATAAAATTCTGATTGTTCCGGAAATATTTCTTCTCCACAATAATCATTTATTTTATCATGCAATGTAAAAGGAATTCCTTCCATATTTTTTTTAAATAGCTTATTCTTATACATAAAGTCAATAGTATAATCAACTAATTTCATTGGTTTAACATATAATCTATTCAACAAATTTCCTTGACGTACTAAATATGTAGTTGATTTATGATACTCTTTATTACATTTATGATTTTTATATTTATGCCAAAGTTTAATTAGCTCATTTATATCTACAATTTCTTCAATTGAATTATATATTATATTTTCTGCAACTGTTTCATATGATTTAGTTGTAATATGACTTATATGAATACAGTCAAAATATGAATTTATAAATGTAATATTTAATTTAGCTTTTCCTGGAATTAATTGAGTTATATAACCATATAAAAATATACTTCCATTTCCTATATAAAAATATGCATTTCTCTCATCTGTAAAACACTCATAAAAACCTGTATTATAATAAACATGATGTGAATCAATGTCTGTCATTCAATAATTTTAAATATTTGTTAAGTTAAAAAAAATCAATTTTTCTTATTTAATGTACTTATTTTTTTGTGTTTAATTACTACTCCATTTGAAATTTCACCAGTAATCCAATATTTATATAGATATTCATTAGCACAGATTGAAGAATATAATGTATTCATTTGTTTATCCATTAATAATAATAATATTAATTAATATTATTATTATCAATTTTTCTAATATAACTTTCAAAAATATTGAAAATATATTTAATTAAAACCATTTAATATATTAACGAACATGCCTAGATTGCATATTTTGCAAGAAGCACTAACTTCATATATGTTACTTGTAAGGAAAAAAATTAACATATTAGAAAACTCCACGACAGATGTTCAATTAAACCTCGCACATTTGAATTTTACTTACGATAAAATTGACTTACTTAATCATGATATTGAGACTAGTAATAATACAAGTATTGATATTAAGGTTTGTGAATTAAAAAAATATTTTAAAGATTATGATATTGGGTGCGAAGATATAAAAGAAATTAAGAAATTATTGAGACGCATTAATAATCGTCATTATGCAAGAACATCACGTGATAAAAGAAAGAAAGCAATTTCTGAAGATAATGATTCTGAAGATAATGATTCTGAAGATAATGATTCTGATTAATTTATTTTATTGTTAGCTTTTAATAAATTTGTTATTGATACAGATAATTTATCATAAGATAATAAATTATACTTAATAGCTTTTATTATCATATTAATATGACTCTTTTTAAAGCCATATTTAATAAGTTCTTCTTTTGTATAACTTACCGATAATGTCATGTCTTCCATTTTAACTACTAAATTTAATTTAGGTGTTAGAGTTGTTTGTGTGCAATTTATAATTAAAGGATATTTAGAACTTTTAGGGTTTTTATCTAAACTGAAATCAACACTATATACTTTTAAATCTTTTGAAGGATTTTCAAATTGTTTAATATCTTCTTTTATTTTTTTAAAAGATTGAGCTATTAATATAACTTTGTTATTTCTATATAAATAAGTTTTATCTACATCAATAATTTCATTTATTTTGTCTATTCTTTTATCTAATTTATCCATATATATAATTATATAATAAAAAAATGATAAAAATTGAATTTAATTTTATATAAAATTAGTAATATTTATTAATGACAACTACACACAACACTCCGAATATGTTAGATACTGTTAATGAATGGTTTCATTCTAAAAAGAAAATTGAAAAATATGAAGAATTAGTTTTAATGAAAAATTATTTGAAAACATTAGAAAAAACAAAACATAATATTGTTTTTAGTAATGATTATAAATTTGTATATTATGATTATCCAAATGCATTTAATGTTAGAAAAGAAAGCATATTTAAATTAAATTGGAGACATATTGTAAAAAGATTAAATCAATACTTTCCGGAAATTAAAGTATCAATAAGATATGAAGTTCCATCTGATATGTTATTAAAACTTAAAAGAAAACCTTGTTATTTTCGACATGATGTTTATATATTTGTTAAAAAAAGAAAACATTATGATAATATATATGATTATGCATTAGAATATTTTGAAAAAAATAGTCATCAAGATATCAATAAAGATGAAGATAAAAGAATAATTACTTCACAAATTGTTGATATTTATAATGTGTATAAAGAGGAGAATAAAAATATGCATGATTTTATGAATAAATGCATATATAATTTATTAATGCTTATTTGCACCGCATTAAATGACCATTATAGTTTATCCAAAGTGTTTTTTTTCAAAAATTATCAACATGACCAGATATTTTTGAAAAAATTTACAGAAATATATAATTTAATAATTACTTACAAAAAACAACAATATTTTGATATTGAAAATATTATCAGATTGTTTAAAATCACAGATCCAGAAACAAATAAATTATTTACTATTAATAACTTTGTAGAGTATTTTGCAGATAATTATGATATTAAATTTGAATTTATTAGTGATAATATTTGTCCAGATCATTATTTTGATTTGATAATATTATATTTGGATGTAAATATGTGTAATAATAAGATTATTGCTTATAAGAATATATATCAAGTTACTATTAATATTTTATTCGAATCTCAAAAACAAATCATCAATTTTGTTAAGAAAAGCAATGAACGGAAAAATAATATTCCTGAATTTTTTGATGAATTTTTAAAGAAACATATTAAAAATTATATTAATGAAAATACACTTAAAACTGTAGCTCATTCATTATACAAAGTTTATCAAAAAGAAAAAGATAATATTTTATTTATTTAGTTTATTATATTATTAATTGATTCAGTGAGATCTGTATAGTATCTATTATTTTATCAATGTAAATCATTTAATATTAATTATATATATAAATTATTATTATTATCAATTTTCATAAAATTTTAAAAAAATTGATTTATTTATATAAATAACCTAAGGTTTTAATATAATAATTATTAATGGACATTAAACCAATTATAAAATGGGTTGGAGGAAAAACACAAATAATTGATAAAATTATGGAAAAATTTCCTAGTGAAATTAATAATTATCATGAATTATTTCTTGGAGGTGGAAGTGTATTAATTGCACTACTTTCATTATCATTATCTGATAAAATTAAAATTAATGGCACTATTAATGCGTATGATATTAATAAAACATTAATTCATATGTATATAAATATTAGAGACAGACCATTAGAATTATATAAATATATTAAAAAATTAAAATATCATTATAATAAAATTAGTATATCTGGAAATCCAAGTATTAATGATGGAACAAGAAAACCTAAACATATAAATGATATAACTTCTAAAGAATCTTTTTATTATTGGGCAAGATATAAATTCAATAAATTATCAGATAAAACTACAGTTAGAGGTTCAGCATTATTTATATTTTTAAATAAAACATGTTTTAGAGGATTATGTAGAGAAGGTCCAAATGGTTTTAATGTTCCTTTTGGTAATAATAAAAATCCAGAAATTATAAATAAACATCATTTAATGAAACTTTCTCAATTAATAAAAAATGTTAATTTTTATAATATGGATTTTGAACAATCATTTTATCAAAGATTAAATAAAAGATTAACTCAATCATTAGATTTTGTATATTTAGACCCACCTTATGCACCTATTAATTCAACATCATTTGTTAATTATACATCTGATGGTTTTAATTTGGATAAGCATAAATTATTATTCAAATTAACAAGAGAGCTAAATTGCAAGTTTATTATGAGTAATGCAGATACTGAATTTGTTAGAAATGAATTTAATAATTATAAAATAATTACAATTTTATGTAAAAGAAATATTAATAGTAAAAACCCAGAATCTAAAGTAAATGAAGTATTGATTAATAATTAATTTATAATTTTTTAATCCATTCACATAATTTATCTTGATAATCTAAATCATCTCCAAATAATAAATCTATATTATCTTCCTTCATAATCTTTCTTATATTTTTATATTTGATATCATCTGATTCTAATTTATCTTGTAAAAATTTGCTTACACAAAAACAATATATTACTGAAAATTTATAATTTTCATGATTATTAATCATTAATTCATATTCACGTTTATTAAATGCACCTGTTTTTAGTTTTTCTTCAACACTTCCTTCAACATTTTGATTTTTCTTTTCTAATACTTTCAAAATATAATTATCATTATCATGTTTTTTAATTAAATAAGCTTCATCTGGTTGTCTATAAGTAATAATATTAAATTCTTTCTCAAAGTACAATTTAAAACCATTCTTTTTGAAATAAATAATATTAATATCATCATCTTTATATTCATAATATATCCCTTTTCGTTTTTTTATTTTAATAGTTTTTAATACATATTTATAATCTTTTAATTTTGGTTCAATTGATGTTTTACCTTCAAATGTTAAACCATTATGGTTTGTATTAGCACCTCCGGCACCAGTTCCTTTATTCATTAATTAATAATTTATTAAATTTTTAGTATAAAATTATCAATATTTTTATTAAATCTTTTATTAAAATTGATTTAAAGTTTTTTCAGTATAAATAATTAATAAATTATGTCAACAGCTATCGGTATCGATCTTGGAACAACCTACTCTTGTGTAGGTATCTATCAAAACGGAAAAGTAGAAATTATTGCGAATGACCAGGGTAATCGCACTACTCCTTCTTATGTTGGTTTCACAGAAAATGAGCGTTTAATTGGCGATGCTGCTAAAGCAATGGCTGCACTTAATCCAAGCAATACAATTTATGATGTTAAACGTCTGATTGGTCGTGATTACAATGATAAGGATCTTCAGCAAGATTTAAAGAGTCTTCCTTACAAAATTGTTAATTGCAACGGTAAGCCTAAAGTTGAAGTTGAATTCAAAGGTGAAACTAAACTTTTCACTCCAGAAGAGATTTCTGCTATGATTCTTACTAAGATGAAAGAAACTGCAGAAACTTATCTAGGTAAACCAGTAAAGGATGCAGTTATTACAGTTCCTGCTTATTTTAATGATGCTCAACGTCAAGCAACGAAAGACGCAGGTGTTATTGCAGGTCTTAATGTTTTACGTATTATTAATGAACCAACTGCTGCAGCTATTGCATATGGTCTAGATAAGAATCATAAGGATGAGAAATCAGTGCTAATTTTCGACTGCGGTGGTGGCACACACGATATTTCAATCTTAACAATTGATGATGGTGTATTTGAAGTAAAGGCTGTTAGCGGTGATGGACACTTAGGTGGTTCAGATATTGATAATGCACTTGTGCAATTTTTAGCAGATGAGTTTAAGAAGAAGAATGGTAAAGATTTATCTGCTAATAAAAAATCAATGAGTCGTCTTAAGGTAGCAGCAGAACGTGCCAAACGTACTCTTTCTTCATCAACAACTGCTAGTGTTGAAATTGATGCACTTTATGAAGGTATTGATTTTTATGTTAATATTACTCGTGCTAAACTTGAAAGTTTATCTGCATCATTTTTTAAGCGTGCGATGGACCCACTTGATATTGCATTAAGTGATGCTAAAATGAGTAAGAGTGATATTGATGATATTATTTTAGTAGGTGGTTCAACGCGTATTCCCAAGATTCAAGAGATGCTTTCAACCTATTTTAATGGTAAGGAATTATGCCGTAGTATCAATCCAGATGAGGCAGTTGCGTATGGTGCTGCTGTTCAAGCAGCTATTCTTTCTGGCGTTAAAGATGAAGTAACAGATGGCATGATTCTACTTGATGTTACACCGCTTTCACTTGGTGTTGAAACTGCCGGTGGTATGATGACAGTTCTTATTCCACGTGGTTCAACTATTCCCCATAAGAAATCACAAACATTCTCAACTGCTAGTGATAACCAACCAGGTGTAACAATTCAAGTCTATGAAGGTGAACGCACCCAAACGTCTCATAATAACAAACTAGGTGAATTTACTCTTACTGGATTACCACCAATGCCACGCGGTATGCCACAGATTGAAATCACATACGATTTAGATGCAAACGGTATTCTTAGCGTTAATGCAGTTGAGAAGAGCAGCGGTAAATCACAAAAGATTACAATTAAGAATGAATCAAATCGTTTAAGCAAAGAAGATGTTGAACGCATGGTTGCAGATGCTGAGAAATTCAAAGATGATGATAATAAGCTTAAAGAACGGGTAGAAGCTAAGAATAAACTAGAGGGTTATTGCTTTTCTGTTCGTAGTTCCATGCTTGAAGATAAGAAAATGAAGGATGCACTTGGTAGTGAAGCAGAAACTGTTGAAAAAACAATTAATGATACTTTATCATGGTTAGAAGGTAGCCATGAGAAAGAAGAATATGAGACTAAACAGAAAGAAGTTGAAGGTTTACTCATGCCGCTAATTCAAAAAGCATATCAGGCCAATATGCCGGCGAATAATATGCCACCAGAAGATACAACTAACACTTCTGGGGTAGATGTAGACTAAATATTATAAAGTATTTAATTATTAAAATTATTTTTATAATATAATATATATTATAAAAATATGGGTAAATTAAATTATTCATTAATAGAAAAATTTACTGATACAGTTGTTCCTAATATATTTCCTTTACCTTCTGCAAAAAGACCTACTATTTCAGGTGAATTAATTGGATGGGGTAAATACCGTGATCTCTATGGGAATTTAATTGATTTAAATATACCTTCTGGATTAACTAATATAGTGGATGTTAATGCTACTAGTGAAAGATATAGTATTGCATTAGATGATAAAGGTAAAGTACACATATGGGGTTTATGCGATGAATATAATATTGAATATTGTACTGTTCCAGCTGATCTTGAAAACGTTGTCGCCATTGCTACTACTGATGGGTGTATGGTTGCATTAATTGAAGGTGGTACTGTCAGAGTTTGGGGAGCGGTTGGTTATGATGAATTTGAACCACCTAATACTATTATTGGTAAAAATGTTGTTGCTATTGCTGCTGGTTATAGTCATATTGTTGCATTAATTGACGATGGGACTATTGTTGTATGGGGTAATTTAAATTTAAACCAAGGTGATATAGACCAAACTAAAAATAATAATATTGTGGCTATTTCATGCGGTAGAACTCAAACTTTTGCACTAAAAGCAGATGGTTCTGTATATGCATTTGGACAGAATGATAATAATATAATAAGCAACATTCCAAGTAATTTAAATAATGTTAAAAAAATAGGTTGCACTATTACTAACACAGTTGCTCTTAAAAATGATGGCACTATTAGTATATTTGGTAATATGAATTCTCTTAAAAATAGTTTTTCTAAATTAGATACAGCTCTTAGATTTAAAGATATTTATATTGGTTACTTTACATTAATATTAATTACAACAACTAATAATATATTATTAGTTGGTGGCGATCCATCTGGATTAAATTTAATTCCATCTAAATTAAAAAATATATCATCAGCAAGCATGTCATGGAGTGCTTTAGCAATAAATTATACTCCACCAGCATCAAGTGTTACAACAACAGCAGCTCCAGTAACAACAACCGGTGCTCCTGTCACAACAACAGCAGCTCCATTTAGAACAGCAGCTCCAGTAACAACAACCGGTGCTCCTGTCACAACAACAGCAGCTCCATTTAGAACAGCAGCTCCAGTAACAACAACCGGTGCTCCTATAAGAACAACAGCAGCTCCAGTAACAACAACCGGTGCTCCTATAAGAACAACAGCTGCTCCAGTAACAACAACCGGTGCTCCAGTTACAACAACCGGTGCTCCAATAACAACTGCTGTTACAACAACTGCTATATCCAAAAACATATTTCGTTTACCTTCTGCAAAAAGACCTACTATTTCAGGTGAATTAATTGGATGGGGTAAATACCGTGATGTCTATGGGAATTATGTTGATTTAAATATCCCTTCAGGATTAACTAATATAGTGGATGTTAATGCTACTAATGAAAGATATAGTATTGCATTAGATGATAAAGGAAAAGTACACATATGGGGTTTATGTGATGAATATAATATTGAATATTGTACTGTTCCAGCTGATCTTGAAAACGTTGTCGCCATTGCTACTACTGAAGCTGTCGTTGTTGCTTTAATAGAAGGTGGTTCTGTTAGAGTGTGGGGGGTTGATACTTATGATGAATATAATCCACCTAATACTATTATTGGTAAAAATGTTGTTGCTATTGCAGCTGGTTATAGTCATATTGTTGCATTAATTGATAATGGTACTATTGTTGTATGGGGTAATTTAAATAAAAATCAAGGTAATATAGACCAAACTAAAAATAATAATATTGTAGCTATTTCATGCGGTAGAAATGAAACTTTTGCACTAAAAGCAGATGGTTCTGTATATGCATTTGGACAGAATGATAATAATATAATAAGTAGCATTCCAAGTAATTTAAATAATGTTAAAAAAATAGGTTGCACTATTACTAACACAGTTGCTCTTAAAAATGATGGCACTATTAGTATATTTGGTGATATGAATTCTCTTAAAAATAGTTTTTCTAAATTAGACACATCCCTCAGATTTAAAGACATTTATATTGGTTACTTTATATTAATATTAATTACAACAACTAATAATATATTAACTGTAGGAACTGATCCAACTGGATTAAATTTAATTCCATCTAAATTAAAAAATATATCATCAGCAAGCATGTCATGGAGTGCTTTAGCAATAAATTATACTCCACCAGCATCAAGTGTTACAACAACATCTATGCCACCACCTGTCTTGAATACTGCTCCTGGAACTGATGTAAGTAATCCACCACCAGTTGGTCCTCCACCTGGACCTGATAAACGTACACCATTTACATTTGATGAGCCTGGATTACCTGGTGTTACAACATCTGGTGTTACAACATCTGGTGTTACAACATCTGGTGTTACAACATCTGGTGTTACAACAACTGGTGTTACAACAACTGGTGTTACAACAACTGGTGTTACAACATCTGGTGTTACAACAACTGGTGTTACAACATCTGGTGTTACAACATCTGGTGTTACAACACTTGGTGCTCCAGAATCTAAATTTACAACAACTGCTGCTCCAGTTACAACAGCAGGTGTTACAACAACCGGTGCTCCAATAAGAACAACAGCAGGTGTTACTACAACTGCTGCTCCAGTTACAA
>JACCDO010846086.1_pt1 | contig 30379 bp, 25 predicted proteins | sample 7446101 | NCBI WGS metagenome assembly JACCDO01 (sample SAMN15323440, study PRJNA562643) | freshwater metagenome | isolation source: river surface water | place: USA:Blue River Watershed | collected 2017-08-16
ATGGTGGCGTAGCGAGCAGCGCAGCCTTGTACAGCCCAAACGGACTATTCATCGACACTTCAGGTACGACTACTGCCATATTACACTTCAGGCGCATAAGTAATTCAAAATTTCTTCGTAGGAAATCGATATGTGGCCGACCAATACAACCATCGTATTCGTAAGATCACTGCGTCTACGAGTATAATCTCAACGGTTGCTGGCGCGGGCACGGCAAGCTTCAGCGGCGATAACGGACCGGCGACTGATGCAGAACTAAATTTCCCCGTAGGCGTCACAGTTGATTCAGCTGGCAATTTGTACATCACTGACGGGAGCAATCATCGCGTCCGCAAGGTAACTATATCTAGTGGTATTATATCAACCATAGCAGGCACCGGCAACACAGGGTACAGCGGTGATGGGGGCCCAGCTACGGCTGCTGATACCGCGTATCCGTGTGGTATTAATCTGGATAGTGCGGGTAATGTGTACTTCGGCGAGCATTTGGCTTACAATGTCATCCGCAAGATCACAGTCTCTACAGGGATCATCAGTACGGTTGCCGGCACTGGTAGTACATCAGGTGGGTATAATGGGGATAACATACAAGCCACAGCAGCCACGTTGAGCTCTCCCCACGATGCTGTACTTGATAGTTTCGGCAATATTTATATCTCTGATCGTTACAATTACCGAGTACGGAAAGTTGATGTATCGACAGGGTTGATTACCACCGTTGCAGGTACTGGCACTGCTTCGTCAACAGGCGACGGGTCTGCAGCTACCTCAGCTACTCTTCAGGGCATTTGCTACTGTCGGTTTGATAGCACTGGGAGTTATTACATATCAGAGTGCGAAGGGAATCGAGTGAGGAAAGTGATCACCGTTACCACCGAGATACCGTCAGTAACGCCCAGCTTAACCCCCACCTACTACCCATCATTAAGCCCTCATACTGTTAGTATTATTACCACTATCGCGGGTACGGGCGCAACCAGTTATTCGGGCGATGGCGGTCAAGCGACAAGTGCGGCTATTAATCGCCCTAGTGGAATAGTAACTGATTCAAGCGGGAATGTGTACTTCAATGATTTTTATAACAATCGCTTGCGTAAGATCACCATATCAACGGGCATTATTACGACATATGCGGGCACAGGTACTGGTAGCTACAGTGGTGATGGAGGTGTTGCAAGCAGCGCGACCTTATTCTATCCATGTGGATTGTCTATCGACAACGCAGGTACTGGTATATAGGACCATTAACTAATATTTTTTGATATATTTTTGTCACTAGGAAATAACATATTTATTGCTGATTGGAATAATAACGTGGTTCGCAAGGTGAGCGTATCAACAACTATCATATCGTCGATAGCTGGTAATGGCGCATCTGGTTACAGCGGAGATAACGGTCAAGCCACAAGTGCAACACTTTATCATCCTGTAGGAGTAGCCGTGGACATCTCCGGCAATGTGTACATCAGTGACATTTACAATCATCGTATACGCAAGGTATCTATATCTACTAGTACTATAGCAACTATTGCAGGCACTGGTATCGCAGGGTACAGCGGTGACGGAGGCCAGGCTACCTCTGCAAGTATTCAATATCCAGCGGGAATCAATTTAGACAGTGCGGGTAATGTCTATTTTGGGGAAATTTCTTTTTATAACGTCATCCGTAAGATCGCTGTATCCACCGGGATTATTAGTACTGTTGCTGGTATTAGTAGTACATCCGGAGGATACAACGGAGACAATATGCAAGCTACTGCTGCTACATTGAACTCTCCTCATGATGTCGTACTAGACAGCTACGGCAACCTATATATCTGTGACAGTGGCAATTACCGAATCCGGAAAGTCGATGTATCAACAGGGTTGATTACTACTGTGGTAGGTACTGGCACTGCCTCATCCACAGGCGACGGATCTGAGGCTACTTCTGCGACCATTGATGGAACCTGTTTTATCCGTTTCGACGGTGCGGGTAATTATTACATCTCGGAATGCAGTGGAAACCGAATAAGAAAAGTCACAATCGTTTCTACCGAGATACCAACAGTAGTGCCTACCTATTATCCGTCATTGAGTCCCCATTCCGTTAGTGTTATCTCCACAGTAGCAGGCACAGGTGTAGGAAGTTACAGCGGAGATGGAGATCAAGCCACAAACGCCACAATCAATGTTCCGTTGGGAATAGCATTTGATTCAAGCGGGAATGTCTTCTTTAACGACCACGCCAATCATCGAGTGCGAAAGATCGTCACTGCGACGGGCATAATTACCACGTATGCCGGAACGGGCTCGGCTGGTTACAATGGAGATGGCATCGCCGCAACTTCAGCTGCTCTGTTTTACCCGAATGGATTGTGTATTGACGCATCAGGTGCTTCGCATTCAATATATTTCTCTATTTTTTTACTCACTATCAAATTGCTTCTGGGTAGACAATCTATTGATCGGCGACGGCAGTAATAATCGCATCCGTAAAGTGTTACCTTCAACAAACATAATTGAAACAATTGCCGGCACCGGGACTCCTAGCTACAGTGGGGATAATGGACCAGCTACAAGTGCGGCGCTTTATTTCGCTTTCGGTGTTGCAGCGGACACTTCCGGCAACGTGTACATTAGCGATGAGTTTAATTACCGCGTGCGGAAAATACTCGCATCTACTGGAGTGATCACGACCATAGCAGGCACCGGCACTGCAGGCTACAGCGGAGATGGAGGTCAGGCTACGGCTGCGATGATCATGAACCCAGTCGGGATTAATCTAGACAGTAAGAATAATGTGTACTTCGGTTGTAATAATGCCTACAATGTTGTCCGCAAGATCACCTTGTCCACAGGGATTATCAGTACTGTTGCAGGCACTGGAAGCACATCCGGAGGGTACAACGGGGATAACATACAAGCGACTGCTGCTACTCTGTTTTGCCCTTATGATGTCGCACTAGACAGCCACGATAATCTTTATATATCTGACCGCTTTAACCTCAGATTGCGCAAGGTAGATGTATCAACAGGTATCATATCGACAGTAGTCGGAACAGGGATTTCATCATCAGCAGAGGATGGCTCTATCACCAGCTCCGCCGCTATCAAGGGCGCATGCTACAGTCGATTCAATAATGCCGGTGACCACTATATATCCGAGTGCGATGGAAATCGCATCATTAAAATCATAGTAATTACCACTGACGTACCGACAGTAGTGCCCAGTATGATTCCTAGGTACCACAATTACACACTCCGTCTTTATCACCGCCTAACATTCTCCTTCCTAGTATGATGCCGACCTCGTCACCCACGTCACTCCCTACCTTTTCTCCAACAAAGAAAGATATGGTCAATGCAAACCTGTTAGAAGTTACGTTAGATGCAGAAGTGACCAAAGCGAAGGTGCAATACTACCTCGGTGCGTTCGTGGGCTATTTCCTGTCTATTTACATCTGTTTGTACCTGTATTCATTCCTGCGATATGGCAATGCCACCGCGAGGAAACTCTACGATGACTCGTACCAGTCAGATGCGTACACAAGATACAGCGCGATTACGAATGAACAAATGAGTAACGTGTCGATATTGTCGGACTTGTATAGGAAAAATGAGATAGTCTTGGATAATATGAAACTAGAAGGAGATCTGAAGCTAGTGAAGGAAGCCGCATCGAGTAAACACAAAGGATTGATCGAGCAAGTTAGTAAGTACTCGAGAGGATACCGGGAGTACATGCATCAGCAGCGCACCATGCTGGGCTGCAGTCCATTCCTGTATCCCAGTGGGTATGTAGTGCAGATACCATGCACCAGTACAGAGATACGCTTACCACCTGGTCGAGTGGAGGACATACTGCTGTTCCTCTGCCACAACAATCTATTGTTCTCGTGCTTCTACTTCATGGACGGGTCTAAGCTAGGTGCGCACGGTACGCGCATACTTTATATTGGCAAGGAGGTCTCTGTGTTTGTGTTGTATCAGTTCTCGAACATGTTACTTAAATATTTCATGTTGGATGGCATCGGGCTCGGTGTAGTCATTAACCTGTTCGTCATCACACCCAGTGCGGTGTCCGTTGGACTATTATTGAAGTACCTGTACACCTGCCCATTCACGGAGACTGTCGATTTCCAGCGTCGATATGCGAGGTACGAGTACATGGTGCTGTGTCTGGGTCGCCTCGCGATCATCCCCATCATGGTCATCATGTGCATCTCGTTACTCTTCGCGTGTCTCTTCAGCAGCGGTCGCCGCATCCCAGTCATGATCTACAACTACTTCCTATCCGTGCAATTCTATGGTATTCTCCTCGCAATATTCAAAACAATCTTGCTATTCGTGGATGATTACTACTTCCAACTGTCCCTGCTAGGCGTCCTGGACATCGTGTGCATCGGTAGGAGGTACAAGGAGCGCATCATTGCGGAGCAGTTAGTGGTTAATAAAGATTTCGCATTTCGTATTCATAGCTATCTTTTAGGACTGGTCAAAGTGCAAAAGATACTCAATAGAGACGATGCCATCAAGGCGAAGTGGATCACCACGAGCCCTAACGAGTATGATATCGAGATGAAGGGCGTAGGGGCAGTTGGTAGTGTTGTTCAGAACCCATTAAGTACGCACCGAGGAACTATATCATTGAGTATGGATGCTATTTACGGCACCAACCAAGATGAGGAGGGAGGAAATAGTATCGACACAAACATCGACATGGCGGTTGAGAATCCTATTTACTCATCCGTGAATAGCTTCCAGAATATGATAAATAGGGCACACGATACACTTCGTGTTCAACAGACGCTTAACAATAGTACCATCGTGGACGAGACCATTGATAACGAAACTGCTTTGTACGAGGAATACCAGAACCTGCAAAGCCAGCAAAATGATTCCGAATACGACATTGCAGAGACCCTAAGCTTTGAGGATTGGAAGCTGGCAAAGAAACAGTTTAAACAAGGTAGCTTTGCATTCGCTTACTCACTCACTCACTCACGTATACTTACTCACCGCAGGCACCCGTGGTTCGTTCGTGAGAGCCTTCCAGGTATTCGAGGAGCGCGAGCAGCTCTTTGGTAGCGACAGCAGCAAGCAGTCTCCGAGTGTCTTGAACACCATGAAGTTGCACAGCATGAAAGTGAAGAACGTGCTCGCAACTAAACCAGCTGCGATGAGCAAACAGGGCGAGTAGGTGTGAGTAGGTATGTGTTAAGTTAGTAAGTAAGTAAGTAAGAGAGCGTGCACATGCCTGTTGTGTATGTGTGTGTGTGTGTGTGAATTCGTGCATTGGTTAATGTTTCAATTTCTGTTTTTTGTTGTAACTAAAAATTAAAATTAAAATTTTTATCGCCGGTAACGAGAATGTCCAAGTGTAAGAAATAAAAAAATGGTATCGAGTCAAAAATGAATCCGGCAAGAAGCAAAGTAGAGGGTTTGTTCATCGCTTTTCTTCACGGTTTGCACAGTAACCTCGTGATTGACTTGCACATTCCCACATCGATTCTGATCGACGACGAGCAACAGTTCAAAACATGTCGATTGGGTGATTTTCGATCATGCAAAAAATACACACAGTTATTTGCGGTAGCGGTGTTAGTGTTGGAGCTGATCATCAAGTCGAAAACAATTTCACAGAGGTGATATTTATATGATTTACTCATTCACTTACTCATGCTTATTACTTACTTACTGAAACTAAAATTAGGGATGTATATTACACACTAAAATATCTGTTCAAAGATCAACGAGAAAGCAACATAGTTATTCAAGAACTGGGTGCGTTATTGACACTAAGGAGGCACGAAATGAACATTATTCCAATCACAAAAGGACGAATACATGGTAAAATACAGTTCAGATTCAACGATGAAATGGATTGGTGCAATTGCGACCACCAAATGCTTAATGGGGAGGTTCGTTCTAATTTACCTACTCACTAACTCACATACTCACACATCAATTCAAGATAAGTGAGCGGATATCTCACCTCTGGATCTCGTGTGATCCAGCAAATATACACACGGTTGTTAGCAATAACGTGAAGGCAATTATTATAATCGAGAAAGAAGGAATCTTCCGGCGATTATGCGAAGATAATTTTACAACAAATAAGTTAAGTAGTATTCTAGGTACTTCATTTGGTTCTTACAAGCTTACTCACTCACTCGTGCACTCACTCATATCATCTCGATCTCCTTTCTAGTGACTGGATGCGGCTTTCCTGATATTGCAACACGAGCTTTGGTGAGTGTACTGGCTAGGAAGTATCCGATGATACCGATTTATGGTACTGGATTTATAATTGATCATGTTATTACCTTTTATCTGCTACTCACTCACTTACTAAATACTCACTCATTCACTCAATCACTCACTCAGGTGTATGTGATTACAATCCTTTCGGGGTAGCGCTTTTATCCACGTTTATGTTTCCTTCAAGAAATAACGCATTAGATACAACTGGCTTATCAGTAACGTTACGCTGGTTAATGCTGCGAAACCGGCATATCAATGAGTATGAAATAGGTACCATTTCCCTCATAGCTACAGACTCACTCACTCTAACACTCGCCTATAGTATACGGCGACAGCCAGAATGAGCTCGCGGTTTTAATGCCACTCACTCACATCGATATTCGAACGATTCGCTCCTTACAAAGCAATCAATTGCTTCCTGCAAGCTTTAAAGAGGAACTAGCACTAATGCAATCACGCGGCATGAAGATGGAGTTGGAAGCGTTATTCTCCTTCGGGTTGCACGTGGTTGGCAATGCGATTCAAGAATTTATTGCAATTCATGATTATATTTAACCACGAAAGCGTAATTACGTGTATTTATTAATTTACAGGCTGTGTGAATTCTACTCCTACTTGTCTGATCGATGTTTTAACTTCTTCGTCGCCGCTACTGGCTGCGCTGCTACACATGTATGCGCTCTGGAAGCTCTTTCCTTTTGTTTGACGTTCACTTATTTCATCAAGAAATTTTTTCATTCTTCTAAAAAATTCTTTTTCATTTCCTTGTAATACGTCATTATGACCACGTTTTGGTACCCACCTGGCACGAGTAAGTAAGAAGTAGGTAAATGAGTGAGCGAGTAAGTAAGTAAGTAAGTAAGTGAGTGATTGAGTGAGTGAGTGAGTAAGTAAGTACGTAAGTAAATGAGTAAGTGAGTGAGTGAGTGAGTGTGAGTTGGTACCATGGATCACTTTTAAATTCATTGGGCACTTTAACAAACAGCTTTTCGCCATGAAACAAATGTACTTCGTTATCCTCCGCACCATGAATAATGAACACTGGGCAACGCACCTTGTTAATGCGATCAATATTAGGGAATATATCACACAAGAATAGCACACGCGAAGGAGTTAGAACCCGAGTGCCCGATAGCAATGGGGAGTGTAACACGATGCCGGCTATTGGATACTTGTGCGGCTGCGATGCGATGTAACAAGTGGGACCCGATCCTATGCTCTGGCCGTATAATACAAGCTCTTCCTTGGGATTATTAACAATTTTTTTATCTACACACCAATTATACACACTCTCAACATCCCTGATTAGTGAGTGAGTAAGTACGCGAGTGATTGAGTAAGCGAGTAGTTCAGTTACCTATAGACTTGTTTATCCGTTGGCCTTTTACCATGCTCCGCGACTAACCATGCTGGACCATAACCCGTGTAGTCATAAGCCACAATATTGACCCTCAATTTCACCGCCATCATCGAGTATATAATCATCATGGCCCCTATATCAGTAGCATTCCCATGACTACGTGATTAAATAAAGAACTAAGTAAGCAAATGCATGAATATGTGCAAATATTGTGTACCAACCTGTATAGTATAGTATACTTTGCATTAGGAATACTTATATGAATGACTGGTATTTTCGTGTTCGTTTTGGTCGTCAAAACATACGTATTCAATGACTGAAAGCCTTGAAAGGACATAATTGAGTCTTGAACCTCCTCACTAAAGATGATCGAGTAACCTGAATACAAATAAGTAAAAAAATGAGTATATTACTTAGCGATTAAGCTAGTAAACGGATAAATAACTAGATGAGCGAGAAAACGAGCGAGTGTGTGAATGAGTTACCATCATTGTCATCCTTCACGACGTCGTAGTAGGCAATCGGTGGATGGAAAGCTAGCGCAGATGCCACGGCAGTTCCCGAGCATCCAGATTTACAGTAAATACACACTAACGCACCCAGCACACCTCCCATTAGAGTCAACGAGTGAGTAAGCGGGTAATTATGTAAATGAGTGAGTTTTGAAGGTAAGTGTCCTTCCACCTAACAACTACATTGAAGGAAAAAGTGTTCAAATCCCTATATCGGACCCTAAAGTTATTTTCCTACAAGTCAATAACGAACTCGCTTATGAATTGACTAGCTTTCTCGGTCACTAATTCACTGATACATTAATTATTTTATTAAATTATAAACTCATTAATTGCATTACTAACTCAGTCATTCAATTATTCACCAAGTAAGTACTAATTTGTCTATGTAATTGCTTACTCACTCATTGACTCGGTTGACTTGATTAACTCGATTCACTCATAATGAATTTCAGATGAAATAATTGAATTCTTAAGGACCCTAATCCCTATTTTTTATTTGCAAAAAGTGGTAACAAACAAAAATCGGAGATGGAAGCAGGTGGCACCGATAGTGGTTTTGTGCCTGTGAAGGAACGATTCGCGAAGGCAAAGCGCGACCAGCAGCAGAAAGAGGCCGAGAAACTAGAAAAGATTCGCGTGAACAGGGCCAATAAACCAGCAGTGGATACCAGTAGTGCAGGTATTGACTCATTACGGAGGATCACTCACTTATTCTATTGCTTAATTACTTACTCGCTACTGCTAATAGAAAACGATGATGGCGAATTATCTCCAAATACACCGAAAAAATCTGTTAGCACCCGTTGGGCTCAAACACTTGAAGAATCAAAAACAAATGAATTAAATAAATTCAGTTCCAAAAAGAAATCTACTCTGGAAGCTTTTCAAATTACTAAAGGTGGCGACAAATTATTTATTTCACTCACCTATATACACATGCTTACTCAATTAATCAATCAAGGAACCGGAATAGTCAAGCGTCATATTGATAAATGGGAGGATTTATTCATGCAAATTAATATAACAGCTACTCAATTGAAAGCCACATTTGAAGCGGCAATTATCAAAGCAAAGCGTAAAAATGAAGAAAATGAAGCCCTTCGATTAAGTTTATCACAATCCATAACCGAAGAGTCATTAGGTGAACGTGCTGCGATAAATTTGGAGGATTACGAGCTAAATAGTGAACCAGAGATGATTGTCAATGGATCCACGCTATTGTATGATAGAGGATCATTTGGGAATAAGACTAATTCGATATTAGAAGCAAACTTATTAAAGAATGAGAATAAACCGATACCGTTACCTTGTGGTATGTACAGTGGCGACAACCGCTCACCACCCATTAGTATTGTAGCAGTAGGTACTCATTTGCTCATCCAGTTATTTACTCACTATCATACTTACTCGCTCTTATACCCCTATTCTTACAGGCATGATAGAAAATAATGAGATATACATTGCTATAACCGTAACTATTTCGGAGGGTCAAGAGTCATGTACAAGTGCGTATGGACCCAAGAAAATTGTAATCTTTGCTGGTGATGACAAGAAACCAATCTATGAGCGTATTATCGAGATTATAGATCCAAATGCGCCACAAGATGAAGAAGAGATGGTGAATCAGCTTAGTGAGGAGTATAACCATGTGAGTGATGATAGTGTCGTGGAGGAAGATAAGGAAGAGAAGAATGACATCACTGATGTTGCAGATACAACTAGTCCAATTGAGCCAGTTGCGTTAATTAGGTCAACGGAGCAATTAAAAGTGACAGTTGAAGAGGAAGTTGTAGTACCCGTTCCATTGTCGCCTAAGCCTGAACCTGACCCTGAACCCGAGCCTGAGCCTGAGCCTGAGCCTGAGCCTGAGTCTAAATCCGAGCCTGAACCACAACCTGAACCCGTGGTGCCTGTGGTACAATCTAATGTCATGAACAGTCCAGTGATAGTCCCAGCTGCTGTCGAAGGGATCAATCTTACTCGAGATATAGAGATATTTGTATCGCCATTATCCCCACAAGTAATACTACCTGTTGTACCAGTGCTTGAGTCAGATACTATTGAAACAATCCCATTGCATCGTTTAGGTGAAGACTCGGATGACGAGACTACTGATGCTGCTGATGAAGGTGACAGTTCGCGCGAAAGCAATGATGGTGGTAGTACAGTATACAATTTCAATAAGACCCTAACACTGCCTACTAGTCGCGGAGATAGTGTCTTCCACCCACCTGGCCACCGTGCATTTAAGAATAAGGCTTGGATAGAAGAAGATGAACGGCTGGATGTATTGGCACCAGCAAAAAATCAGTTATTGAAGGTTCAAGTGAGTGATGTAGTTGCATATACTTCAACCTACAACGGGTTACTGTTGCAATTGAATGACGGCAGCACGGTAGTGGTCACTGGAACATTAAAAAGTGTAGTGACGTCATCAAAATGTACTATTGTTGATGACAATATAATATTTGAATGGACCAGAGGCGCCGCCGCATCAGGTTGGATGACCAAATGGCCAATGAAGTCACAGCGTGCCGGCCGCATGACAAAACGATTCTTCTTACTCCGAGATAACGTACTGTCCTATTACAAGCGTAAGCCAATGAACGAAGAGCAAGCTGAAACGGGATTGAAATATGGTTTACAACTATCAGAAACGTCAACGATAGCTAAAGGTCGCCATTTCTTGATACCTTGTATCACTGTAACCACTGCCACGGATACCTTATGGACTCGTTGTGGTAAAAATGCAGCCGAGGAAGATAACTGGATCAAAGAGATACGTAAAGGTATTGTACAGTCCAGTAAGAGCCATCTGTTCTACACTAAAGGGCGATTGGAGACCATTTGGCATCACGAGTCACCTTATTTCTCGTGTATATCTACGGATGCGACTAAAATAAGGAACGCGCAAGATCACGAGCAGTACATACATTGCGGATTATTCATGTATGATAGCAATGCAATAGCACTTGGTTCCCTGAAACCGGTGACATTAAGCAGTGGCTCGCTTACACAACAGTATAAATATGCTATAGATATAAGTTTCAACGGATACCAGCGTCAACAATTGGAATTACAGGCGTATCAAAGTGTTATTAATGTGTCACCAACAGATATAGGAAGTAAACTAGCCGTTATCGCCATCCTTAATGATCAGGTCGTCATCATTGGTGGCAGTAACGGCTATGTGGGATTTGGCAACATTACACAGGAAGCTCTCGACTACGGCATAGTTAAATGCACTTCGGCCTCGCATTATTTCGAAGATTTGGCCAATGCAGGAGGCGTAGTAGCTAACAATAACACCAATAATGTCGAATATAGACGACGCAACGGTCACTCATACGACTCTACCATTAGATGTATCTCCACATTGAAGGCCGTAGGAATGTACGTATGCGGCGACGACGAAGGAGGGATTAGCTTGTGGTCCATATACGACCAACAAATACCGACGAAAGGAGTACTAGAATCATTTGTAAAAGTGAAAGAATTAGGTGGCGCCGCCGCTGGTCGTATTGAGCACATCCGCAATATCACCGTGTTTAATCACTTGGATGACGATCTATACACCAACATCGTGGTGAGTACCAACGAGCGTTTATTGATGATTAAAATAGATATCAAACAGAAATCTTTCTATTCTTGGCACGAATTAGATCGGGTACTGCCCGGTTGTGACGCATTATTCTCATTGAATATTAGCAATGCAGATGCAAACGTCATCACACTATGGAAGCTGGTTGGTAACGATAGTGATAGCAGAACGAAGGCAGGTAGTAAACTAGATAGTATCGTTTACCGGCTAGATTTTAAAAATCAATTTAATGATAATTTAGCATCGAATACGTTTATATTGATCGACCAAAGCGCCGTTCACCTGCACGAAATGTAACGGATTATTTGTATTATAAATTACATATATTTTCAAGCATACAAGTTCACTATAGCGCACTCTTTCTCATTCTTTGGGCGGATATTGTTTCAGGTGGTGGAAGCAATTTAATATTCTTTTTTTCTTCTCCTACTTTGATACTTCTGCATTGTAACTTGGCTTCCATGACTAACGCGCTATCCGCCTTCCCTGCGGTCTTCAATGGGGGAGTGTAAGTGGAATGATTGCGGTTACTTATAGCTTTTAACTTCATTGTTAACTCGTGATTTGCTTGTTCTATCGCGGTAATCCTGCTGTCGGTATCTAATTCTTTGGTTAAAATATTAACAAATTGATTATTTTTCATATTTGATTCTTTTTTTATTCGAAAATGATGAGCTGCAACACGAGCTCGTAATATTTCTGGTCTGCGTATCTTGTCGGAATCAGTACGTAACACTTTTTTCTCCGCATTTGCTTCCTTGAAGATATTTTTTACTTGCTCATCAACCGTATCTATAGTAGTTTTCTCAGGCTCGAAGTACTGAATGGAAAACAATTTTCTTGCTTCCTACGTAGGTGAATAAATATAAGGAAATGGGATAAGTGTAATTAAAAATGAATTAATAACCTCCAATCTATCGAGATCACTTAGTGTTTTATCTTCAAGTCTATCAATCAGCTTTTGCCTTCTATGTTCCTTCGCGAAGTCTTTAAATGCGTGTTGCATTCTGTTCATGTCCGTATTTGCACTATCTTTACCTTGGGAAGTCATAGCTATCAAGAACTCGTTAAAGTCAACGGCACCACTACCATCAGTATCCATTGCTTCAAAGAACCTAGTAACTTTCCCTACATCTTCAAAGATTGGCTTTTCGCCCTCTGCATGATTATCAGCAACATATGTAATCGCCTCCTTGAGCTCATCAAGGGATATTTCACCTGAACCATCAAAGTCTAAACCACGAAATATCTGTTTAAGCATCAATGCTTTTGATGGTGGAATATATTCTTTCGCGGAACTATTCTTGGCATTTGGTCGGCGTTTATTCATCCAACTAAAAGCTTCCGGTGTAAGGAAACTAACAAGATTCGCTGGTGGTGGTGGATCCTTAAGGTCTTGTTCCTCCTCGAATATCTCTTGGCGAGACTTCGCCTTCCGAATGAAGGTTATCTTATCTGATTTGTGACCAAACGACATGATGGCTACTTATGTGACTACGTGGCTCTCGGGCTCATTCGAAAGCCTTGAAACTATCGAGAATTCAAGGTTTCGTGAATATTTTTCTGTTTGTTTTCTGTTTTTTTTCTCTTGCCGTACCGGCGGATTAGGGATTAGCAGGTACCTATACCAACCTACAGTGTAATAAGTGAACAACGACGAAGAAATAAGGAATTCTAATTAACGGATACAATTCGATCGCTTGCTATCGATACTCATCACCCCTGTGGAGTCTTGGGAAATAGGTGCTGCGAACAATGTATGCACTTACACGGTTCATAAACGCAAAATCTGGATGATTGTTTTTCTTCAATTCAGAGAGAGTGAATGTTTCCTCATTATCATAAATAGACTTTTTCTCACTCACAAATTTACTGCCGTGAGTTTTCATTCTCATTTTATCATCAGTGAATAACAGTATGACCAACTGATACTCTTTTCCTGCACCATCGAACATGTTCAACTGCTTCATCACAGAGTTTATTGTCGCCAAACCGTGGGGATAATTGAGTGGATCCAGTACGGTAGCTTGGAAGAACTAGATCTCTTTCTTGTCGTGATTTACCATAAAATTATCACCAAATTCGAAATTACGTAGGTGTGAACGATACACAACACGTTCATCCAAGGTGGTGATGTCTTGACTGCAATGCCCGCCGTGGAAGATTTGTTCTCGCAACGCCCAAGGTATTCGAGTGCCATCTAATATATCCTTTTGCTGTGTTTTGGATAATGCATTATTCGTTGATATCTCACCGTTATAACCAGGATCCTCGTGTATCACCCACTGGCTACGATAACAGTTTTCAGGAAACCTGTTTTCTTCAGTAGGCGTTTCATACAGCGCTTGGACCATCATTCCTTCTGCAATTTGGTACTCCAATTTATCTTTGAAACGACGTAAGGTGTCTACTACAATCATGTTACTAACCTTGCCAGCGATTGAATTGATGCAATAAATTGTTAGAAATTGAAATTTATAACTACAACTTAAATCTGGCATCCGGGCACCATAAGCGGGTACTGTAGCACCATCCTTGAAGAATGGAGCAATGAAGCAACCAACATCATTCGGTGTATTATCCGCATCCGTATGATGTAAATCACCAAAAAATGATTCGGTACTTACGTCATTACATCGAATCTTATAATGGTGCGTACTGAAAAGATGTTTTGGAATTGGACCGACGATTGATGCCCGTTTTTGCACGATTGCAATACATTCTTGAAGACTTAAATCGTTAAATTCATCACAATCTTCGGATAACAATTTAAATGCTTTCATTTGCTCAATGACTTGGTTCGTACTTGGCGGTTCACACAGTAGCAATCGCGCTCCACCTTTGAGTAATGTGGGAAACTTCTTATCGATATTCTCGGATGGGAAGGTGACTATGCAAGGAATGCGGGATTCTGGATCATTTTCGGACTCGTTTAGTTCATAGATAAGCACTGAAGGTTTATACAGGGTACTATAGCGGTATTCATTCGTGACATTGTATACGTCGAAAATTTCACGAGAATTTTTAATCTTCTGCACCACTGGCTTCTTGTCGGCAGTTAGTGTAAACTCGTACACCGATTTATAAGGTATTCGGTACAACACATTACTGGGATAACCTTCTTCACCGATATTTTTAAGGAACTCAAACAATGTAAAACTACTTTGACATGATTTTCCGATACCTGATACACCGATAGTAATAGAGTCGTAGCCTGCTAAAGCGCTATCAATAATCATTTTTCTACGAGCAATACTCATCAAATCTGTGCAAACGCATAATACATCGTAACCGAATTCACTATGTTGATCTGTATCGTGAAACGATGGCCATTTTAATACAGATTTTGGTAAGACATAAGCCTCGATAGAGTCTTCATCTACTCCGTAGGAGACCTTAATAATATGCAGGTCGTCTCGAGTAAACTTGTCGATTGATGTGATAGTCTGCGACAAAATTGGTCGACGACACGCTTCAAAAAATGCGGTAAAATCTTTATGAGAAGGAACGGATCTGTAATAGTCACGTTTCATTAAAGTTTGTTTGTTCGCACTGCTACTAAACTCCCTAGTAGAACCTATATCCATCAAACTTCTCTTATTGCCGGTAATATAGAACTGGATGTGTATTATGTCCGTGGAAGAGTTGACAATAACGACAAACTATTTTAAAAAAAAGATAATGATATCAGTAGCAATACTTTGACAGTTTTCATAATTTCTATGTACTGAGATATTATCAATAAAACGATAAACAAGGAAGCAGGGATAACAAGGAAGTGAACAAGAAAGTAAGTAAATAAGTACGCAATTTCAAGGGAGCAAGTGTGTTAAGCGTACCTCCTAGATTCCTGCTTCACTCTTTACGCGTCTCAAAATTTAAAAAGCGATCCAAGATGGTTTCATTCGAATTTCGAGAGAAAATTGGTGGACCGTCGTGGTGAGAACAGCTGCCAATTGAACCAGCAGCTACTGGCAGGACTCGTATAAATTCACTTTGAACATAGAAGCAGCTTCACAACGTGGTTGTGAGCACAACAGAGTAAGAAACGTGCCAGTATTGAGCCGCACCAGCAGCTTTCTAAGCTCAATCAATACCATGCGGGGTTATCCTATCCTACCGTGTTCCCAAAGACGTCGTAAAAATAGCTTTTCTTTCATTTCTTTCTGTTTACAATACTTTTTAGTCCCAGTTTTTGTTTGCATCTTCTAACCATTTTTCATCTCGAAATCCATGGAAAACAATTATTTTTCTCGGTTTGGAATGCATTGCAGCAATATCTACATATACGGCCCACAATAATCTTGGAACTGATTCAACTACTTCAAGGCGCATAAGTAATAATATAACATACATAATTATAATAGATTGTATTGGTTCATTAATGGATACGTCGATCAATAACATTGTGTATCGTGATATAACTAACTGGATAATTCATCAATTTTGGAAATACACAGACTTTATTAACTTGTATCGTAACTATTATCTCTACGTATTCAATGATTTCAATGTTTTCCCTCTTAGTGCAGAGTCCTGATCAGAGATCCGACTCAGGATTTTTACGACACAATGAATTCAGCCTGCTGGACTAATATTATTAATCTGCTTCCTCCGGTATGGTAGGAACTGTACCAACATAAACATAAATAAATATAGTTTGGTGCTTTGTGAAAGAATAAGGAATGTTCAGCGATTCATCGACGAAGAATCGAATCCGCGATGAAATCAATGCAATAATCGCTCAGACTCCTGCAGGTGGGCGGGAGGTTAGCGACGTCGATAATAGTTTAGAGAAAAATGTTAGAAAAGCGAAAAAATTTACAACAAAACTGTTTGGCATCTTCGATAAGAAGGTCGAAATCGTTGAATTTCCAACTAGCAACCAAAACATATCAACAGTCTATCAAGTTAAAAGAGGTGGCGTTTTCCAAGAAATTTCTAGAGAGAATATATTTCCAGGTGATATAATTCGCTTACATATCGAGCAGTTATTTCCTTGTGATTGTGTTGCATATAACAATAGCGCTCAAAATCTTGATGAATACTATACTTTTTACATGACTATGGGCAGTCCAACAGTTCTGAAGGTGTCAGATATTAACAAGACATTAACTTCGGATGCATCAGAAAGTGTGCCAATATTCTATCGAGGCGATACATACTATGGAATAGCAAAAAGTGAGCATGCGTTTGATTATGTACATTCTAAGATTGCGCTTGATTCGCGTCTAGCAGAGTACACGCAATTTGAGATTGATATGTTGAAGGATCGTGCAGCTGCATTACCTAATAAAGATAATTGGAGCGAAGAAGAAATGAAGTTGGACGGAATGGCCATATTCATTAAGACTGTGTCGAAAGAAATGTCCCAAAAAAAAGAAAATTTTGATAATGCAATCAAGGAATCAGAATTTCTTGATTTTATTGCTGTAGCTACAGGGAAAAAATGCAAACAAGAATCGTCGAAATTATTTTTCGAAGATAACAACAAAAGCTTATTCCGATTTAGCAAGGCGGAAACAGTGTATATTTAATGCGATTAGTTACATGGTTTAAGACTTGATATGTGTCACAATTTTTATTTTTTTAATGTAAATTTAATTTCAACGAAAAACTTTTTTACTTTTGCATCGCCATAGTCACAGACTTGTGCTGCAATAGTTGTAACGTCTTAGATACAACGCAGATCTTAAATGGAAATTATATTTTATTAAAAGAACGTTCTTGTACCGGTATTTCCGGCGGTCTCACAGAAATATTTTTTGGAGGAAAACAAACGGAAAGGTGAAAATGACGCGTGTATCATCATTTTCCCGTAGTTTTTGTCCAGTTTTGTGACTGCTATCGAATTAAGAGCCCATTAATAAGCTAGGATAATGGGTTGGGATAGCGACAGCGACGATGACAAGTTCAATTATGACGAGGAGGATTATGATGATGGTTTTACCAAGAAGAAAGATAGGTTTGCTCCATACACGATTGCTCGACTACTCACTCGCCCACCAATTACTTTCTCGCTATTACTTGCCCACTTTCAATCGCTTGTCCATTCATCAATTATTGCATGCTATAACTGACTATTACTCACTCACAGCGATGACGAGAAAGCAGCCATGCCGGTGTTCGAAGATGAAGAGATAGATTTGCCCGACTTTAATAACACATCGATCGAATCTTTATTATCCAAAAACAAGAAAAAACGGGATCGAATATTGTCATCAATACCTGAAAACGTTTTTGCGCTAGAGTACTTTGGCGAAGGACTGGATAATTCGTTCTTAGATAATCCATGGGTGCCACCGGATCTATTGAAAGCAGCCGAATTTAAGTCCCTACATGTCCATAGAGGTTGTTTTCATATTTTTTCTAATCTTTTACTGATTATTTACTCACTTCCTAACTAATATAGGTGGCGATGAAAAGATTAATAATGTTAAATTGTCAACGGACACTACCCACGGAGAAGGATTTGCATTATACTTTCAGCTGACTCGATCGCTTACCTGGTGCGCCTTCTATATGTTCATATTCTCGTTGCCATCATTACTATTTGCATATTATGGCTATGGGGTGTCTGAGATCAACCAGGATCTGTTAGGAGTGTACCAATTCACAATTGCGAACATAGGATATGATGTTACCAGCGACACTTATGCCACGGATTCTGTTTGCGCCGCAATATCTGCAGACACCGCATGTGTTCATGTGTATGACGAGAAATACGAGTTTACCATGCGTCAAGTCAGTAGCATATTAACTGTGATAGAAATCATTCAAACAATCATATTACTTAGTACTATCTACCATATTCATCGCTCTATTCGCCCGTTACATCGCGAGGTCGTTAGGGGTAGTGCCAAATCTATGAAAATATCAGATTACAGCGTTCTAGTAACAAATGTACCTAAAGACGTCACTAAACAAGAATTAGTGAACCATTTCTCTGGTTTATATTATTTAGACTCGCCAGATTGGTGTCAACGACCACCGGTTAGGGGCGCAGTCCCTGTGCGCAACGTGGGTAACACGAACGATCAGATATACCTCAATTCATGGGTTGCAGACATTGCCATCTATGCATCCACCGCAAAATACGTGAAATGTTTTCTAAAAAAGCGTGAATTATACAAAGAATTATATCGTGTACGAGCTCAAATGAAGGTATTTCCTTATTTACTCATTGCCTCATCGCATCCGTTACTCACACAACTCATCTGAAGGCGTATGCGCCAAAGACACCACATCGAAAAGGACCAAAACCAAAATTATATGTAAAATGTGAAAAAAAATTAATGAAAATAATGAAATCCATCGATGCTTTGTCGAGGGAAATGTACAACTACGCGACGACGGCCAGCATCAAACCGCGCAAGGTAGTAGTGAAGACAAAGCCGCTTGCGGCGATCGAGAATGGGAGTGCGGCTATTGCGGTGGATGATCCGAATGGTGGTAATGATGAACAAAAAGAGGAAATGAAAGCTATAAATAGTAGTGATGTAGCAGCAGGAAAGGCTAAAGATAAAGCGAAAGATAAGAATAACAAAGACAAGGCAAAGGAGGAGGAGAAGAAAGAGGAGCAGCCAGTGAACGATAACGAGATGTACACCCCTTTCGCTACTAATGAAGCAATGAGTGTGATAATAACGTTTGATTACCCCGAGTCCATGGCCCGATGCGTGGAGGATTACAGGTTTTACAGCACATTTCCATACAATATAGTGTATCCATCACGTCTAAAGTTACGGGGATACAAGTTGAACGTGATACAAGCGCCGCAGCCGGATGACATCGTATGGGAATCCATTGAAATGACTAACAGGACCAAGTTTTTTCGTCGTTCTATCACTGGCGTGCTGGTCGCAATGTTCATTCTATTGAACTATGCCATCATTGCAATATTAAGCTCGAAGACCAAGCCGTTTGCCGAGTCCATGTCGTACATTCCGTTGTGTACGAATGATATACCATCGCTATACACCACTGATGCGAGTATGATTAACAATATGATACTCACCAGGCCAGACGAGACGGGCAACGTCACTCGTGAATACTTTGACAAGCAATGCCAGGATTATAGCTCCACATCCTTCTATGCAGTATACACCAATGATGGTGACATCACTCAGGTAGTAGGCAACTACAGCATGGATGCTTGCAGTACAAACGGACTGTGTCCTGCTACGGGCAATGTAACTTGTCCATGTGTGTCATACACTAGCACTGAGACGTGCACAACCAACGAAGGCTCTTCATTTCCAGCGAAAGTTATTGATTTTTGTTATTGCAAATCCCAATTATCCCAGATACTATCAGCTGGCGTGTCACTAGACACAGTCAATACAGTGAAGACGGAGGCTAGCGACCCAGTATGTCAATCATTTTTAGTGGGTTATTCTTCATCAATTGGACTCATCTACGTAGCCGTTATTGTCACTCTTACCTTCAACTATTTAATTTACTACGTTGTGCGGTATATGACGCAGCTAGAAGGCTACGACTGCAACAATTCATACAAATATGCCTTGTTCTCTCGCTCATTCATCGGTATTTTCATCAATTCCTTGGTGCCCATCATTGTCGCTTACGGCAGCATACACACGAATTCGTACCTAGCAATGGCTTACATATTCCAAGGTTCATTCAGCGAGTTCACTGCAAGCTGGTACTGCACCGTCGGGCCGTACGTGGTGCTACTCTTCATACTGCAAGGATTTCTACCAATATTTTATGAAATGTTTAATTATTGCATCCGAGTCCCGTATCGCAAGTGGTGTGCGAAGGGTCTCATTGCATTACAAAGCCATCCAAAGCAATATATGACCCAATTCGACCTCAATATGATGACGTTAGGCTCCCCCTTCAACGTTGCATTACACACTTCCTTCGTGTTGGTTGCATTCAGTTATTGCTTAGTGTTCTCCGCTGGTATCCCCATCCTTAATTTCTTGTGTTTGCTGGTTTGTATCACGTACTTCAGAATGGATAAGAAATTATATTTGCGATATTACTTGGAGTCATTGATGCTGGATGACCGGGTGATGCGAAGGGCCTTGAAGATGATGATATACATCGTGCTGCTGCGACTAGGGGTGACCACGTACATGTTCAGCAATACGGATATCTTGTCGTCGAATATAGTGCATTCCGTTGATCTAACGAGCCTCGTTGGGATCGTATTGAGTGGTGATCAGTACACCTCTATCGTAAATGACGTCACCACGCAGTATATCCCATCGTTCCTCCTTAAACTGGATATTATACAGCGCGCTATCCGCCCTAATACATTCCCTTTATTTATCCTTTTTGCAATCATCTTCATCGCCCTCGTCATCCGTAACATGTATCGCTTCGTACCAATCTATTGGCTATTCCGCCTTTCAATGGCCATTAATAAATGCGTCAAAACGATGCGCCGAAGGAAAGATGAAGTGGAAGATGACGGATACATTGAACCTTCCACCCTTTTTGAAATGAAAGATCCGTTACGAAGAGAATTTGCACCATTTACTGGTGAATATTATAAATTTGTACCTATTGAAAGTGTAAAAATACCAAAAAAAGGATGTTGTACTGGTTTATGCAGTGAAGAAGAGATCGATGAAGCTATATCCGCGGATGACCGCTCGGTTGGCTGGGATGTCGTCACGTACCAGTCACGTTACGGTGGAACCGGTGAACATTATATTAAAATTAAAGTATGGCCGGAAAAGGTAATGTTACCAGGCGGTATCACCCGTGAAAAAGGATCCCAAAAATGTACATTTGAAATATTAAATGAAATGAAAGTATTGTTTAGTTACCAAGAGAATATGATCCAAGCGTTTCGTATGTCGATGCTTGGCGACCACGAGTTAGTGAGTCAAGAAATGTATTTTCATTATGGTAAACGTAAAGGTAAAAAAGGTGAAAGAATAGCCACGTATACGGATTTTAAACTGTCGGTTGCGAACATACAAGTGACGTATCCCGATGACGAAGAAGCCGAGAAAAAAAAACCAAAAAAAGGTTCGGATGATGATGATGATAGTGACGAAGACAAGAAAAAAAAGAAAACGGTAACTAAGAAACCGGTTAATAACAAAAAGGATGAAGCCGGTGCCAAAGAGACCGTTGAAGAGAAAGTAATCGGCAAGAAAGCAATGATTTCGTTGGTAGCAATCTATCAAGAATATAAAAATACCGGACCTATGACGGCGGAGAAAAAAGCTGAAATTGCAAAAAAAGAAATTTGGGGCAACAAAGAAACCAAAGCGAAACCCGCTCCGAAGAAATTCGAAGTCAAAGAAGTCACTGCGGCAGACGTTAAAAAACCGGATAAAAGTGTGTACGAAGGGGAGGATGATGACGAGCCTAATCCCTATGCGGACAAGGACTCTGATAGTGAAGAGGAACAGAGACCGAAACCACCCAAGAAAAAAGGTGGGACGAAAGGTAGTGATAGTGATAGCGATTAGCTGTCGCAACCGTACATATTGTATCTATGTTCATAGTAATTATTCAAATATACAATTTATAGATTCTATTCGGATTGAGGTGAACACCATACGATATCAGTATTACCACGTAATCCATTTAGGAATGACTTGCTATCCATTACCTTTTTGTTCACTGGCTGCAACTCTTTGATGCCTAATATACTGCCATCACCACACACTACTTGTAGTATATCCGCCTTTTTATTCTTAATAACACTAACTTGAGTCGTCGCAGGAGCAGCCCCTGGATTGGGGTCCAACACGCAAGTGGTAATCAGTTTAATCCTCTGAGACTCTTCCGATCCGCCTAACCTGAAGGTACTCCAGATCCCTGGCCATTCGGCAAAACCGCGCAATCTATTATGTATTACCTGTAGAATAAATAAAATAAGTGGGTGACGTATCTTTGAATAGTAATAGGTATCTTACCAGTGCATTCATGGTTGCAAAGTCTATTTTTGCCTCGTCAACACTCAATTTAGTCGCGTTGGTACTTCGCGTGTGATCTTGCGCTAGCGCAGTCGATGTTGTAATGGTGCTATCAAATACACCAGGTAAGAGATCAATCAACTCGTTCGTTCCTAAGTCAAACATTTCGACTAATATTTCAGGAGCTTTCTCGTCACCTTGCAGTGGCTTTACTATTTGCTTTACAATTGGCCCTGCATCCATTTTTAACACAGTAAACACTATACTGACACCTGTTTTATCATCTCCATTCTCCAAACATCTTTGAACCTGTGGGAACATTAGGTTAGTAAATAATGGAGTGAGTGTATGGGTGAGTAAGTGATCAAGTACCGGAGCAGCACCGCGATACAACGGCAATAGTGAGGGATGGATGTTTAATGTACCAAATTTTGGTATACTTAAAAATTTTGATGGTAAAAAATTACCATAAGCAGCAGTAATACACAAATCGGGCTGCAGCGACGCTAATTTCGCAAGGAAATCTTCATCTTTAGCTTTTTCAGGTGTGAACACAGTGATATTACTGGCTTCTGCGAGACTGTGTACTGGACTCGGTAACGGCTTCTTGCTGCGACCAGACGGGGCTGGTGGTTGAGACACGACTGCGGCTATCTCGTACGTGCTTTTTGCATCATTGATTGCACTTCGATTAATTAAAGTCTTCAAACAATTAGCAGCAAAATCGGGAGTACCAAGGAATACAATCTTCTTTTTGTCAGCATTACTAGTATAGTAAATTAATAAATAAGTAAATGTGAGAAAGTGAATACGTTTTGGACTCGGTACCTTGCAAACAATCTGGTTTGTCTAGGGAACCTTTTCGTTTGACCAAGCGATGAAATCGCCCGCATGTGGGCGCTGAGCCCCGTAGTAAGTGCCAAAAATCCCATAGAAACCAACCAAATCAACATACTCCCGTCAATATTGCCACCTACACCCATCAAAAATTTTGTGCCGGTACCCATAATCCCTAATCTCTACGCGAGATCGATGAATCAACGTAGTGCTAGCATGTTGAGGCGGTTATTAGAAACAAAACGCAGTATATTTACAAATGTATAATCTCTAGAATATAGCTGGATTACTTCAGCATCTTCTTGAGCTCTTCGTCTTCGCTATCATCGCTATCACTGGACTCGGTATCCTCGTTCCCAGAAGGTGTTACAGTTACAATATCAATTATTTTATCCGATTTTGAATCAAAATTTCTACTTGGCGGTGCTAGCATGGATACCTTGCTAGGAGACGATGACAACGAGAACCCAAACAAGCCACTCGATCTTGGAGACGTCGAGATTGGTAATGATTTCCTTGGTGACGATGCGGCATTCATGTAGTTTGGTCCATCTATATTCCTTACATTTTCCTTCACATCTATCCGCACGGTACTTGTCTCGTCATCCTCGTCATCCTCGTCATCATTATCATTGTTAGCATCATCTTCTGTATCACCAGTATGTTGCATTGGATTGGTATTAATCTGTATCTGTGAAGGATTTGAGTACCCAGGTGTGATAGTGCTATTCGAGGTCGCAGTATCGACATCACATCCATAATCATCATCTGTCTCGCTCAATAATGGTTCCACAATATTGGGATCTAAATCAGGTCGAGCTTCATACAAAATTTCTTTATCTTCTTTTGTTAATTTGTTATATTTATAAATGCTTCGTTTATTCTTGCTTAAATCAGCGTTGTAGGTAATCGTGGACTCTTCAAACATCACCGACTTATCAACCTCTTTGATATTCAATACTCTTCGTCCAAGTGAAATTATTGTAGCAAATGATTTCTTTAAATGAGGATCTTGCATACCAAATACCAAGAAATTAAAGAAACCAGTGAGGTATAATGAGGAACGGGATACTATTTCCAGTGCAGGGACTGTTTTATGTAATATCATGACGAGGTAAAAAGCAATCGTTGGACTCCAGCAAACTAAACAAACTACAATATAATGATACATGATTCTTCTCCGTCTTTTACGTACAGATTGGGGGAATGCCTTCAAACTCATTCTATGTCTAACTAACAAAAATACAATAACGTTGAAGAAAAAACCAATAAACCATGGTAATAATTCAGTAAAAAACACTTCATACCACAATCCTAGTGATTCGTATGAAGGAGCACAACCTAGATCGCTCTTATCTTTAGTTAAATGCTGTTTAATTAGGTTCAGCAACGCGCCGGGTAGTGCGAATAGCAACACAACAATAAAGTATATATTGTCGTATTGCAACCAGTCGCTACTATGACTGCTATTATAAATCCATTTTCGTTTATTTACTGATAATAATACATCAAATGATATACAACATGTCCATATCAATGAAGCCATACGAAAAAAGATGACTATTGGACTACATATGTAACACAGCCAATCCGGGACATTATAGTTATTAGACAACCAGAGTATAGACTCAATCAAAGACACAAAAAACCAGGCAAAATCAGCAATAGCCAAATTGCGAATCAATTGAGCAGCACGAGGTTGTTTCTTGATTTTGCTTCGAGCTACAATATACGAGGACAGCACTAGAATAGAGCCTAACGAAGGGGTGTACGCGATTAGTTATTGACTTAAACATGAATAATGATTCGTATATCAGAAATCAGTGTAGTGTGTGAATGAAAATGGTATCAAAAAGGTATGAGTGAAATAATTGGGTGAATAAGTGAACGAGTGGACTACAAGTGCACAAATAAGTAAATGAGGTAGTAATTGATCTATCGGGGAACAAATAACAAAGCAGTAGTCGCGATACAACAAAGAATCCAAAAATCTTCGATTCTTCAACATTATATTCAACCTAGTGATTATTGCGTCATTATTCGCTCCCGGAGCGAGAAAGAGTCTGGGTACAAACCTATAAGCGACAGCGAGCTACATATACACGTCGCGTAGCTGATCGCCGGACGGCTCATAAACGAGTCCTTCATGGCTATCCTTACAAGATATATCACAAAAGAGGCAACAAAAAAAATTAATAAAAAATGCGGCCTAGGCCGGGATATTAGGGTTTCCTCGGAACTACTTCTAATACATAACGTTGGTCCATTTATCGTCTGCTTTTAATACATAACGTTGATGTGACAGTAAACAATATAAAACGTGTAGACGGAAACGACTGGCTAAACGATACAATCATTTACATTGCAATATTGTTATTTCAAGAGACATCACATTTTTTCCGGTTCCTTCCCAATTGATGAAATTTCCCAAAACTTAGAGAAATTTTTAAAAATGCCTAAGATAATTAACGTCAATAGCAAGGGAAAGAGTGACAAATCGCGAGGAGATCGCACAGCTGTTGGACAAGGTGACTAATGCTCGTGGGAACGAAGATTTGTTTCGCTGGGTTATTGAAACATATGTTAGAATATGTCCTCGCAGATAAACTAAATAGAGTCTTATTATGTATTTTTATCTAATTATATGCGGTTAATATTGACGAAATGTGCAATTTCATCAATGGGGAAGGAATCGGCCTTTCCCCAAATCCCATTATTTTTGACTTTTCAACAGTTGACGAGTTGAGTGAGTGACTGACTGACTTAGTGACTGGCTGAAATTGCCATGAACATTTTATCGTATTTGTTCGGGTCTCGCCCTGCTCACGCTGAAGTACCACTACCTGATTACAAGTTGCTGATAGCTGTCACCTACTTTACCAAACGCGAGATCCAACGGATGTATGCACGCTACTGTGTCGTTTGTCGCGCAGATGGTCTGATGTCGATCAAGCAATTCGCCAAACTGCCAGAAGTTGCGATGTATCCAATGATGTTGTTGTCGTTTCAACTCGAGTCAAAAGATTCGTATGGATTACTCAATTTTTCTCAAGTTATATTATTGCTTTCAAATTTCAGTGTTAAAGGTGGTGTATCACTTACTAGTAGTATCCAAATTCTCATTACTCACTCATTCATTCACTCACTCACTCACTCAGGACGAGATAATGAGAAGATTGAGTATGTGAACCACATCATGAAGGACAACATAGCAAAGAGTGACACGGTCGTGATAAAGGGAAACTATGTGTCTTACTTGGAACAGCTATCGCATGGCTCATTGCCGTCGTTTATCTTCGAGGAAGTGTTAAATCAGTCTCTTATCGATTTACCAACTGACAAATCGAGTAATCAAACGAATTATGACGATTTATTGTATTTAGTTAGTGAGTACGATCTAAAAACGCGAATGAGTTCGGTGTTCTAGCACATTAAAGACGCAATCAATTAAATTGTGTAGAATTAAGGAAAACCAAGAAATAATAATATGTTTAATTATAATTTTACTTTGTAATATATTGTATTTTTGTAAATAATTACTATGCTCACGCATCTACTTCAACGGGACCAGCATTGAATTAGACGTCTGTTTGCATTAGTATTGCGGTACCAGTTAAGACCCACTTGGAACATGGATCAATAGTCTTTAATGTTGCAAGGAATACATAGGTAGGACCACGGAAGGAAGTCAAGTAAACTGGGCATTCATAGATAGTTGGTACACGACGTAAGTAACCAACTGCGGATGGTTCCCATGAAGGAAGAACGGGTACTGCTTTGACATAAACCACTGGTAATGGTGGCAATAATTCTTTTAATCTACCATCAACTAACCAACCAGCAGTAGGTGTACCAGTAACGTCCTCGACATCACCAGCTTCATCGCCTGTTGGCCATCTAGCACCTTCGATGTATAATCCATGAACAAATGCACCATCTTGTGGATAATAATCAATATTTTCAAATTTTAAATAATTTGTAATATGAGTTTCAGTAGTCATTTGATCTAATGGTAACCCGGTTCTACGGGCCGTCACTTGCATGACAGCTGTCAAGTACGATGTTGGGTTGAATAAACCAGGAAGCCATAGACTGTATGGTGTCTTAAGTTCCGCGGACCACGTCACTAATTGTTTCACTCTTTCAAGCATATCTAAATATTCGGATACTAAATTTTTCATTGATGGCCACGCTTTTGACTCCCATAAACACTGTGAAAATGGGTTTCTACCAGGCCATTGGTTGATACTAATCGCTTTGATGAGATCTTCCATTGGTTGCGACATGTTCAACTGACCTTTCATTCCTTTCTCTAACTCAATCAATGAACGACGAATTTCAGTGAGAAGTCCATTCATTCGTTGACATTCTTGTAAGGCAACAACCACGAATGGTTGCGAATCAGACGTCAATAATGGTTGAGCTTTCTCCATAATAGTTATTAATTGGAAATTTTCAGGTAATGTTTTCATGAAATAATCCATGGAATCCTTAACACCGGAAGAGGATGAACCAGCTGCGGCGCCACCGCCACCTCCCAGTGACAATATGCATTCAAATATTGATGCCGTCCAATTTGTTAAATAACCAATTTCTGCATTAGCATGAAGACCAAACATAGTAGGTGAGTCTTGAGGTAGCTTCTCATCTACGTAGGTTAGGTATCCTTCATAGTCAAGAGTCGTTGGATCAGGAGATTTAAATCCAGGACCTAACTCAAGTCCGTTGAATAATTCTGAATTGACCAAGACCTGGAGATAATTGTTACATGTGCGTCTGTCCCATGCATCAGTGATGTGACCGCCGTACATGATCTCACCGAAGATATATCTTAAATCATCCCAAGGAATAACTGGATTAGCTTCTAAGTAAGCTTGTAACACATTTGCACAGATCGTTAAATCGCCAGTATTGAAGGAGTATTTGCGGGACCAACCTTGTTGACCGAAGCGTCTACGTCCTAAGACAATAGAATGGAACCAACATAACGAGAAGAGTGTTGCCTTGAATTCATGTTTCTTAGGACATGCTTCAATACGTGCGTGAGTGAAATTTGCCCAACCTCTTGTAATATTAGATTTAATATCTGATGGTGCTTCATTTGCTACCTTCACTGCACCTTGCATGAGGGACTCGGGCATATTCTTCCAGGAAGAAATTGGAGGTGGTTCAGCCGATAAAAAGCATCTAAAATCTGGATGAGCATTCTCTTGTACTACCTCTAATAGACGTTCAAGTTTTGGCACCCACGACTGCATTAAGTGGCAGTTTTGTAACATTACCCAGCCACCAGATTTAGCAAAGGCCTCCACAACCGCTTCCGCGGGCTTTTCTTGACCTTGTCCCATAGAAATATTCTTGAAATTACCTTTTTCAAATGTAATACCTTTTGATTTACCTAGTGATTCAACCCATGGAGTTGGATCCACACCAGCGAATAATACGAAGAAGGTAGGAGTTTGATTCGATGTCTCAGCATAACATGCTGGCATATCAAATGGCTTTTGGAACACGTATTCCTTACCCATCATTTCTTCAATCCAATGTTTTAATGCAGTAGAAACACGATCAGGACGTAATGCACGAAGTATAATGAGACGATCAAATTGTGATAAATTCTTTTGATAATCACCAGGTAATTTAGCAACTTCCGGCATTTCCGAATCAAACCAACGCTGCCAATCATCCGAGTCACTTTGCATGTTATCACCAAGATTACTAAATCGTTTTAATCCCTCTAATGCTTTCACTCTTGGCCATATAGGTGATGGTAACCACTCTTGAGTAGGTCCCATGTTACCAGGATCGGGTGATATCTTACCCTCGACTAAATAACTAACCTCGTCATCGTTTAATTTGCCATCATTGACACCAATACGTAACGTTAACAACGTAGCAACCGTTAATTTATCCATTTCAAAAACACCACGACGAACAAAGTTAAACACGGTTCTAGTGATGGAATCAGTTAGTACATTGCATCTAGCGACTAGTTCCTCGTCAGTCATCTCCACTACAGGTGCCCCTTCTGGTTTCTTCTCGGTGACGATATCGATACCTCTGAAGAACACGGTAGTGAATGCCTCTAGGGAGTAGATGTAATACGTATGAATCTTCACTAAATCGTTCATTAAAAAGAATAATAACGACGATCTATTAGCGACTTTACGGTATTTCTCGGATGTAATCTTGATTTGTGCTTGGGTAGCCGTTGCTTGTTGTTGCTTCACCGCAATTTCATTGGCAATTAACTTTGTACGTTCCAAACCTTCAATGAGCTCCACATCCTCAGTGATGTCGCCTTGTGCAGTAGCTAACTTGTACAAGATATTATCTTCTAACTCCTTCATCTTAATAGTGAAATCGTTCTGTTGCTTCACCAGATCTTCACTCAACAATGCCAAATCAAGACGCTCTTTACGCACCACTAATGACAGGATTTGATCCTCTAAACCAATCGTGGTAACCGTGAAGTTAATGAGGGTCGTTTCTGCTTGGATCTCAGGAGGATAATGAGGATTTGATAGCTTGGTATGTAAGAAAAATCTAAAATTAGGTGCAAATTCTACTTCAGTATCACCTAATTTGATGTACATTTTCTTACCACGACGAATCACAGCGCGTTGAACAACAGGGTTCAACACTGCATCAATCGACTCACCAATATTTTCAATTAAAATAGTATGTCCATTCTCTAATGCACGCTCTAACTTGCGTAATAAATCATTTTGTCCAAGACGAACTATCTGTAAGTTGCGATCAGCACCTCCTTCCTTTGAACGAAGCCATTTAATACCTTGTAATTGTGGATCGATGAGTAACGGCCAACGAGCAGAATTGCATACGATGCAACCATTCTCAATCGATACTTGATCAGAAGGTAAGCCATCAGCATTCCATTTAGCTACTTCCC
>JACCDO010708141.1_pt1 | contig 30341 bp, 31 predicted proteins | sample 7446101 | NCBI WGS metagenome assembly JACCDO01 (sample SAMN15323440, study PRJNA562643) | freshwater metagenome | isolation source: river surface water | place: USA:Blue River Watershed | collected 2017-08-16
GTTACTGTGGGTCAATACCGATGGCAAGCCAGTAGATCCTGAAGTTACAAAGATTTATGACGAGCAGGCTGCAGGCCTTAAGGTGGTCCCTATGCCTACCGACCCTCAATTGAAAGCAGATTTTGAGGCCTGGCTAAATAAAGAAGGGGCTGGTCAACAGATTCAGTTAATTGATCCAACTCCTGCAAAGATGATGTATTTCAAGGTTACGAATTCTCCGAAAGAATTTGCTGGTATGAAAAAAGATTTAGAAAAGCTCTTGAAGCTCAATCACAAAGGTGAAAATTTGTAATGCCCAATCTAGTATTACTTATAGAGCTGGGAGCTATTGCAGTGGTATTTGCTGGCATTCCTTTGGTCTATCTTTGGACTAGGTCTTCCTACAGTTTTTTTCAAAAACTCAATTGGGTTTTAGTCTTCATGACATTTGATTTGATTGTCTTTGGAGCATTTACACGCTTAACCGATTCAGGCTTGGGATGTCCCGATTGGCCAGGATGCTACGGAACTTCTAACCCTTTTCGCGCTCTTAGCGAGATTCAACAAGCTGAAAGCGCTATGCCCACAGGGCCTGTAACGGTCATGAAGGCTTGGATTGAGATGATTCATCGCTACTTGGCTATGACGGTAGGCGCTTTGATTTTGATTCAAGTCGGAATTGCGTACAGCAAAGTGAAGGCACTAGGTAAGAAACCTTTTATTGCTAGCTTGGGCCTACTCTTATTGGTTTGTATTCAGGGTGCGTTTGGGGCGTGGACGGTTACCCTGAAATTGCAGCCGATTATTGTCACAATCCATTTGATGCTAGCTTTGATTTTGCTCGCTTGCTTAACTGCCTATGCTCAAAAAACATGGGAGCAGGTATCTTCTTCGATACGTACCTTACGCATCCGTCCCATACCAGCATCTTGGCTGATAGTTTCTTTTCTTATCTTATTGATGCAAGTATTTTTGGGTGCCTGGGTAAGTACAAATTATGCGGTGCTGGCATGTCCAGACTTCCCGACTTGTTTGGGATCCGCTTGGCCAGAAACGAATTGGTCCGAAGGCTTTTCCTTGTGGCGCCAGCTTGGCCTGAATGCTCAGGGTGAATTTATATCCCCTGTAGCCCTACAAACTATCCATTGGGCGCATCGCTTATTTGCTGTATTGGTTTTGTTGTGTCTGGGTGCTTTGGGTTTAAAGGCCTATCAACTATCGACACCTGCCACCCCCGTACTCAAGCGTTTGGCCATCCTGCTTCTCTCCCTGCTCCTATTGCAAGTGCTTACCGGAATTTCTAATGTTGTCTTTCAGTGGCCGTTAATCGCCGCTTTAATGCATACTGCTGGCTCCGCAGCCTTAGTATTCTGTTTAGTCAGAATGGGCTATTGGGCTTCATGGAAGTCACCCATTCAATTGAAGAACGCAAAGTCATTATGAGTAGCCCTCAAGCCTCTAAGCCCGCAGCTATGCCACGTTGGCGTCAGTACTGGGTCCTCACTAAGCCTAGGGTCACTCAGCTCGCCGTATTCTGTGCGGTGATAGGTATGTTCTTGGCAACGCCAGGCATGGTTCCTTACCCTATTCTCATTGGCGGTATTGTAGGAATTTGGTTGCTCGCAAGTGCCGCGTTTGCCGTGAACTGCTTAATAGAGCAGGCGGTGGATGCCAAGATGAAGCGCACTTCTTGGCGGCCATCCGCTACTGGTGAGGTCACGCCTTTCCACATCATTGTTTTTTCAATCATTCTCGGTTCCTTGGGAATGATTATTTTGTGGAACTTTTGTAATCCATTGACCATGTGGTTAACGCTTGCCACCTTTGTTGGTTATGCCGTGATTTATACCTGGCTGCTTAAACCAGCTACACCACAAAACATTGTGATTGGCGGTCTTTCAGGTGCAATGCCGCCTGCATTAGGTTGGGCTGCAGTGACCAATACGCTCTCTGCTGAAGCATGGTTACTAGTACTTATTATTTTTGTTTGGACGCCCCCACATTTTTGGGCCTTGGCTTTATATCGTCGCGATGACTATGTTCAGTCTGGATTGCCAATGCTCCCTGTTACCCATGGCGAGCGTTTCACGCTTCTGAATATATTGCTCTACACCCTCATCTTGATTGCTGCTACTTTGCTGCCTTATGTCTACGGTATGAGTGGCATGTTGTACTTGGTGTCTGCCCTTATTTTGGGGTTAATATTCTTGGCCTATGCCATTGCATTGTTTGTTTCATACAGTGATGCATTGGCTAAGAAAACATTCCGCTTTTCAATTACCTATCTATCGCTTCTTTTTGTAGCATTGTTGGTTGACCACTATTTCCTCTAAGATGAAGCTCACTTTCTTGCGCACCTTTTTTATTTCTCTTCTACTCTTAACCTTAGCTGCTTGTAGTCCTAAGCAAGAATTTAAGAACATCGACATTACAGGCGGCACTGCATTCGGAAAAGACTTTAGCTTGCTTGATACTGACGGTAAGGTTAGGACCTTAGCGGACTTCAAGGGCAAAGTAGTTGTGATGTTCTTTGGTTACACGCAATGTCCTGATGTTTGCCCAACTACCTTAACCGAAATGCAGCAAGCAATGGCTTTATTGGGCAAGCAATCCGATAAGGTGCAGGTAATATTTGTTACTGTAGATCCAGAGCGAGATACTGCGGCCATCCTGAAGCAATATGTACCCGCATTTGATAAAAGCTTCATAGGCTTAAGACCAGCAGACGAAGCTGCTTTAGAAAAAGTCACCAAGGACTTCAAGATTTTTTACCGCAAGGTGCCTGGTAGTAGTCCAGGCTCATACACCATGGATCATACGGCGGGAAGCTATGCATTTGATCCCGAAGGTCGTTTGCGTTTGTATATCAAGCATGCACAAGGTCCTGAGACCTTGGCGCATGACTTGAAAGAACTCTTAAAGTAATTAAAGAATTGGCTTAAGCTGCTTGCAACATGCCGCGCATTTTTTTAAGGGCAGCAGTTTCAATTTGACGGACACGCTCTGCAGATATACCGTACTCATTGGCAAGATCATGCAAAGTTTTTGTACCGTTACCATCGGCATCCATTGCCAGCCAACGTGACTGCACAATATTGCGGCTGCGCTCATCTAAGGCCATTAAAGCCTGATCTAACTTAGGTCCCTGCAGAGCATCTGATTCAGCGTGAGCCATCATCTCGGTTGGCTCTTGGCTGTTATCAGCAAGCCATGCAATAGGTGCATAAGCAGAATCTTCGTCGCTATCGTCGCCCTCAAGTGCAACATCTCCACCGGCAAGACGCATTTCCATTTCTTTTACGTCAGAACCTTTGACATCAAGCGCTTTAGCAAGAGCATCTACCTCAGCTGGGCTGAGAGCGCTCAAGGTGGGCTTATTGCTCCGAAGATTAAAAAATAATTTACGTTGTGCTTTGGTTGTTGCCACCTTAACGAGGCGCCAATTTTTTAAGATGTACTCATGTATCTCTGCCTTGATCCAATGAATTGCATAAGACACTAGACGAGCACCATTGTTTGGGTCGTAGCGCTTTACGGCTTTCATTAAACCAATATTGCCTTCTTGAATTAAGTCGGCATGAGGAATGCCATAACCAAGGTATTGACGGGCAACAGAAACCACTAAACGCAAATGGGAGAGCACCAATGTTTTTGCGGCATCCACATTTTCGGTACGACGAAATTCTTGCGCAAGATGTAACTCTTCTGCAGCACTGAGCATTGGTACGCGATTCACGTACGCAATATAGGAATCAAGAGTGCCAACCCCAAGGGATGGCAGCATAGGAAACGCAGACGCCGCCGCAGTCTGCGGAACTGGCAGTCTTTGCATATTCGGTTTGTCAGATTTCTTTTGAACCATTTTTTTCTTATAAATATGAGGTGTTTATAGAAGTCTATTTTAGCACTCTTGTCAATAGAGTGCTAATCCTTTTGATAGTCTTTAAGTGTTTGATTTAATTGAATAATTCTGAAGCATATTGCCCTGCTGTGAAGGGGGCTAAATCATCAATTCCCTCACCTTTTCCCAGGGCCAAGATAGCCGGTTTGGGCCCCTCTTGTAGGGTATGGGCTAGGGCGCAGATAACTCCGCCTTTTGCGGTGCCATCAAGCTTGGTGACGATGATTCCTGTCAGTCCTAAAGCCGCATGAAAAGCCTTTACCTGGCTCAAACCATTTTGACCGGTATTGCCATCAAGGACTAACAAAGTATGGTGTGGAGCGCCTGGAAGAGCCTTACCAATGACGCGTTTTACTTTCTTGAGCTCTTCCATCAGATGGTCTTGGGTTGCTAGACGGCCAGCTGTGTCAATAATCAAAATATCGCTTTTGCGTGAAATCGCAGAATGAATCGCATCGTGGGCTACTGCTGCGGCATCCCCACCTTCTTGGGTAATGACATCTACTTGATTGCGACCGCCCCATTCTTGAAGCTGATTGCGTGCAGCCGCTCTAAAGGTATCTCCAGCAGCCAAAAGCACAGATTTATTCTGCGCCTGAAAGAGGCGGCATAGTTTGCCAATCGTGGTGGTTTTGCCTGCACCATTAACGCCAACGACTAACCAGACTTCAGGAATAGCCGCTTTATCAGTAATGAATAGTGGGTTGGGTGAGGGCTCTAGAGGTTTGAGTAAGGCACTCACCTCCTGAATAAGAAGCGCCTGCAGCTCCTCAGGGCTGGAGGCTTTTTCTGATTTAGCTGCCTTGCGTAATTTGCTGATGAGTTGTTCGGTCGTAGGAAGGCCTACATCACCTTGAATCAGTGATTCTTCTAAAGTATCAAACCAAGCTTCATCCGTTTTGCTTGATTTGAATAGAGATCCTAGGGTTTTACGTAATCCGAACATAATCGATACAATTTAATCCTTGCATCTTATCAATTTAATTCTAGGGATATGGTGATTTAGCAGATGCGATCTAATTTACTCCGATTTTTCTTTTTCTTTCTTCTGGCTACTCCTTTGTCATGGGCTGCGACGAGTAATGCGCCTCAAACCCATGAGTTCAATTTAAGCAATGGTCTGAAATTGATTGTTAGGGAGGATCATCGCGCCCCCACAGTAGCCCATATGGTTTGGTACCGTGCTGGCTCGATGGATGAAACTAACGGCAAAACGGGGGTAGCCCATGTGCTTGAGCACATGATGTTTAAGGGGACTAAAAAAGTAAAGTCAGGCGAGTTTTCTCGTTTGGTAGCTGCAGTAGGTGGTCGCGAGAATGCTTTTACTTCTCGTGATTACACCGCGTACTTTCAGCAGGTAGAGAAATCCAAATTAGAAGAGGTCGTTAAGCTTGAAGCAGATCGCATGTCGAATCTCAATTTTGATGATGCTGAGTTTGAAAAAGAGATTCAGGTTGTGATGGAAGAGCGTCGACTGCGCACAGAAGACAATCCAAGCAGTCTCTTGTATGAATCATTAATGGCCACTGCATATATGAGCTCACCTTATCGCCATCCGGTGATTGGTTGGATGAATGATTTGGTGAATATGAAAGCAGCCGATGCACGTGATTGGTATCGTAGTTGGTATGCACCTAATAATGCTACTGTTGTCATTAGCGGTGATGTTGATCCACAGAACATGCTCAAGCTAGTGCAAAAGTATTATGGTGTCCTTGCACCTCATGACTTGCCAGTACGCAAGCCACAAATTGAACCACCACAAAAAGGGATTAAACAGGTAGAAGTAAAAGCTCCTGCAGACAGTGCCCAACTGGCTATGGCCTGGAAAGCACCTAGACTCGAGCCGGGCAAGCTAGACAATCCTGAGCCTTATGCATTAGAGCTTCTAACAGCAGTCCTTGATGGCTATGACAATGCCCGTCTCAATCGGGTTTTGGTGAAGCAAGAGAAGGTAGTTAATGATGTGAACGTTGGTTACGACATGATTTCTCGTGGACCCGAATTATTCTTAATTAGCGCCACGATGGCCAAGGGAAAGACGGTAGCGCAAGCACAAGCGAGCATTCGTAAAGCCCTTGAAGAGATTAAGCAAAAAGGGATTTTGGAGTCAGAGCTCAAGCGCATCAAGGTACGCATTCTGTCCGATCAAATTTATAAACGGGATTCTATTTTTGGCCAGGCAATGGAAATTGGTAGTAATGAGATGGCCGGATTCTCTTGGAAAGATATTGATTCCATGCTGGAGAAAATGCAAACCATCACTCCCGCTCAGGTGCAAGAAGTTGCTAAAAAGTATTTAGTTGATGATGGTTTAACCATTGCCGTATTGGATCCCCAAGCAAGAAAATCTCCAGCAAGCAAGGAGGGCAAGTAATGCGCGCATTTAAATGGGGATTGTGGATCAGTATTTTAAGTATTGGCTTAATGCAGAGTGCCCATGCCATTTTGCCCATCGAAAAGCTCAACACTGTTAAGGGGGCAAAAGTATTTTTGGTGCAAACCAAGGCTTTGCCTATGGTGGATATTGAAATCAGCGTTGATGCAGGTGATCGCTATGATCCCGCAGATAAAAGCGGCCTAGCTGATATGACGGCGGGCTTGATGAAATATGGCGCTCGTGGTGATAAAGGCGTTTGGACCGAAGCTCAAATTGCCGATGAAATAGCTGATTTAGGCGCCAATATTGGGGTATCAGTAGGTGGCGAGCGTACCGTTATGCGAATCCGTAGTTTGAGTCGTAAAGATCTGCGGGATAGAGCAGTGCAATTAGCGGCCACGATGCTCAGTGCGCCTTTATACGATGCCAAAATTTTGGAGCGCGAGAAGCAGCGTTCTATTACAAATTTGCTTGAAGCAGAAACAAAGCCTGAATTTGTATTAGAGCGACGCTTTAAAAAATCAGTTTATGGCAGCTATCCTTTAGGCAATACACCAACTGTGAAGTCAGTAGGCTCAGTGAACGTATCCGATTTAGTGCAATTTCATAAAACATTTTATCGTGGCGATCGGATCATCATCAGCATCGTAGGTGATGTTGACAGTGCCCAAGCTGAAGAGATTGCACAAATCTTATTGAAAAAGATTCCGCAGTCTGGCGTAGCAATTGCGCCGCTGCCTCTGCTTGAACGCTCTCCTGTAGAAAGTTTGTCTGCACGAGAAATACAAATTCCGTTTGGTTCTCAACAGGCTCATATTGCTATGGGTATGACAGCAATTGCACGTAATAATCCAGACTATTTCCCTTTGCTCGTCGGTAATTACATACTGGGCGGCGGCGGATTTGTTTCTCGCCTGGTGTCCGAGGTTAGAGAGAAGCGGGGACTTGCTTACAGCGTGTCTAGCTACTTTGCACCCGGTAAAGAAACTGGAATTTTTCAGTCTGGCTTACAAACAAAAAATGACCAAGCTGCATTGGCATTGGAAGTATTGAGTAGCACGATTGGAAAATTTATTGCTGATGGCCCTACAAGTGCCGAGCTAGTGGCTGCCAAGTCCAACTTGGTTAATGGCTACCCTTTGCGAATTGATAACAATCGCAAGTTGCTAGATAACGTATCTTCGATTGCCTGGAATGATTTACCTCTCGATACGATGGAGGTGTGGACGAAACAAGTGGAGGCGGTGACCTTAGAGCAAGTGACTGCTGCATTTCAAAAATATCTTGCGATGGATCGCATGAAGATCGTGGTCTTGGGTGCGCAAAGTAAAACTCCCCGCTAGAAGCACATGAGTAAACCAGGAATTAAAAAGGGTTCAAAACCCGAGCCGCCCAAGAAAGTCAGAATCATTGGGGGCTTATGGCGCAGTCGCTTGCTGCCGGTTTTGGATTTGCCAGGTCTAAGACCAACTACTGACCGTATTAGAGAAACCCTCTTTAATTGGCTTGGACAAGATTTGAGCGGATTACGTTGTTTGGATTTATTTGCTGGTACTGGTGCTTTGGGGTTCGAGGCTGCCTCCCGCAACGCGGAGTTGGTGGTACTTCTAGAGAAAGATAAAAAAGCCCATACCAATTTGCAAGCGAACTTCAAATTGTTGCAATCTTCACCGGTGACAGGCGTGGTAAACATTTTGTTTAAAGACAGCCTGGAATTCTTAAAACAGCAAGCGGATCATTCCTATAGTTTGATTTTTATAGATCCGCCATTTCAAGATGCGGCATTACTCGATCGTGCAGTGATTGAGGCTGCCAGGGTCTGCGATGATGCTAATGGCGGTGGGATTTATGTCGAGTTTCCCTCCAGTCGTACTCGTCAGGAAGTGGAAGCCCTGATACCAGAGTGGCATTGTGGAAAATACTTAGAGGCGGGGGCTGTAAAAGCTTGTCTATTTCGAGGTAGAAGGGACTAAACTCTTGCCTGTAGCTGATAAAGCCCTAGGAGATTTATGACTGTCGCTGTGTACCCAGGAACATTTGACCCCTTTACTCGTGGTCACGAGGATTTGGTGCGTCGCGCATCTAGCATTTTTGATGAACTTATTGTGGGCGTTGCCTCCAGTCGTAGCAAGCATCCCTTCTTTACATTGGATGAGCGGATCGATATTGCTACGGAAGTATTGAGTCACTATTCGAATGTAAAGGTAGTTGGCTTTAATGGCTTGTTAAAAGATTTTGCCCGTGAACATCAAGCCCGCGTAATTGTGCGTGGCTTGCGTGCAGTATCCGATTTTGAATATGAGTTTCAGATGGCTGGTATGAATCGTTATCTTTTACCGGACGTAGAAACCCTATTTTTAACCCCATCCGATCAGTATCAATTTATTTCAGGTACTTTTGTGCGTGAAATTGCCTCTATGGGCGGCGATGTCAGCAAGTTTGTTTTCCCTTCCGTGGAAAAATGGTTACTTCAAAAAACGGCTGCGAACGAGTTAAACAAAAAGTCAGGTCAATAGGTCAGTTATGGCTTTAATGATTACGGACGAATGCATCAACTGTGATGTGTGCGAGCCCGAATGCCCAAATGATGCGATTTATATGGGCTTAGAGATTTATGAAATTCATGCTGATAAGTGCACCGAGTGTGTTGGGCATTACGATGCGCCTCAGTGTCGCCAGGTCTGCCCAGTTGACTGCATTCCATTTGATCCCGCACACAAAGAAAGTCAGGATCAACTGATGGTGAAGTACAACTTACTGATGGCTAAGAAAAAAGCAGGGTCAGTTTAAGTCTTGGAATGCAGCTCGAGCATGGCTGCTGCAGTATCACCCTTTAAGAAGAGCGGCAAGATTTGTAAGCCATTTTCAATGCTGACATCAATCAATTTTTGTTCAGCCAGTTGGGGTCTTCGTAAAACATAATCAGCGACATCCATGGGGCGTCCATCGCCAGCCAAGTCTCTTGGATGTCCGATACCCAAGCGCAAGCGCCAGTAGTCGGGCGTTCCAAGATGGGCTTGAATATCTTTGAGGCCATTGTGCCCACCCGTACCGCCGCCTAATTTAATACGCGCTGTACCCGGCTTCAAATCTAACTCATCTTGTACGACCAAGATTTCAGGAGCGGTGACTTTATGAAAGCGACACAGCGCTCCAACAGCCTGACCACTTAAATTCATATAAGTCCCTGGCTTGAGAAGGTAAAGATCCTCCCCTTCCCATTTGGCTTTAGCAACTTTTCCATGAAAGCGTTTTTCCGTTTCAAAACGAGCGTTCAATTGTTTTGCTAGGGCATCGACAAACCAGAAGCCGGCATTATGCCGATCTGCTTCGTGTTCTTCGCCTGGATTGCCTAGGCCAACAATTAATTTAGTCATGGTGGGAGTTTAAAGATATAAAGGCATTTCTACAAAGTACAAAAAAGAAAGCCCGCTTGCGCGGGCCTTCTATAGCAAAGAGTGAGACTTAAAACATTAAGCCTTGTCTTTTGCATCAGCTGCAGGAGCAGCAGCTGGAGCTGCAGCGGCTGGAGCAGCCTCTTCAGTTTCAGCGGCTTTAACAGCAGGAATACGTGCGTTTGCAAGCACTGGGTTTTCTTGCTCAACGTGCAATACCAAAGAAACACCTTTAGGTAATGCAACATCTTTAGCGTGAATAGAATGACCCACTTCAATTTTGGCTAAGTCCACTTCAATGAACTCTGGCAAGTCTGCTGGTAAGCAAGAAACTTCCAGATCGTTGAGGATGTGGCTAATAACAGCGCCTTGCAATTTCACGGCTGCTGAAGTTTCAGCGTTTGTGAAGTGCAATGGAACACGCATGTGTACTTTCTCAGTTGCGGATACGCGCTGGAAGTCAATGTGCAAAACCAATGGCTTAAATGGATGCATTTGGTAATCGCGTAGCAACACTTTTTGTGTTTTGCCACCGATTTCCAAATCCAAAATGGATGAGTGAAATGCTTCCTTGCGGAGAGCATGGAACAACGCGTTATGGTCTAACTCAATGACCAAGGCTGGATCTTTACTACCGTAAACGATTCCCGGAGTTTTACCGGAATTGCGCAGACGGCGGCTCGCACCCGTTCCCTGTACGCTTCTTTCAAAGGCTACAACTTTCATATCAAATTCCCTTTTAAGGTTAATTTCCGTTCGCGACCAAACAGAAAAGCCTTCAATTATATCGTGGGAATGGGTATTTTTGCCTACAAATGGCTCAAAACTGCCAAAAAGTGAGTTAAAACAGCGTTTTTGGCTTATTCGGCAAACATGGACATGACTGAATCGCCCTTGCTAATGCGGGAAAGGGTTTCAGCCAGGATCGGCGCTACGCTCAACTGACGAATTTTGGCCACTTTCATGGCCTCTGGGGTCAATGGAATGGTATCGGTCACAACGAGCTCATCTAATTCAGAAGAGGCAATACGAGCCACAGCACCGCCCGATAGGACAGCATGAGTACAGTAGGCGGTAACACCCTTTGCGCCGCGCTCTTTAAGCGCTTCAGCGGCCTTACAGAGGGTTCCGCCGGTATCAATGATGTCATCCATGATGACGCAGTGACGGCCTTCTACTTCGCCAATCAGATGCATTACTTCAGAGACATTCGCCTTGGGACGGCGTTTATCAATAATTGCCAAATCAGTACCCAATTGCTTAGCCATAGCGCGAGCACGCACTACGCCTCCAATATCTGGGGAAACAATGATGAGGTCTTTTTTGGTCTTTTGTGCTTCTAGGTCGGCCAGTAAGACGGGTGACGCATAGATGTTATCTACTGGGATATCAAAGAAGCCTTGAATTTGGTCGGCGTGGAGATCCATGGTCAGGACACGTTCGATGCCAGCCACTGACTGAAGCATGTTTGCCACGATACGAGCAGAGATCGCAACCCTGGCAGAGCGTGGGCGACGGTCCTGTCTAGCGTAACCGAAGTAAGGGATCACTGCGGTTATACGGCTTGCAGATGCTCGCTTTAGGGCATCAATCATGATCATGAGCTCCATCAAACTATCGTTTGTTGGAGCGCAGGTTGATTGGATTACAACAACATTTTTACCGCGCACATTTTCTTGAATTTCTACCTGAATCTCACCATCGGAGAACCGGCCTACAAAGGCTTTACCCATTTGGAGATTGAGTTCTTTGGCAACTGCCTGTGCCAAAACGGGATTTGCGTTGCCTGTGAATAAAGTCAATAAATCGGCGTTCATGGGGGCGGACATAGGCTTTGGGTAGAGGTTAAGTGGTTTCTGTGTCGTTTCTACAGTATTTGGCAGGGGAAGAAGGATTCGAACCTTCGCATGCTGGAATCAAAATCCAGTGCCTTAACCAGCTTGGCGATTCCCCTACAGGTCATTCTGAAGAAATCAAATTGTAAGCGGGATTTTTATTTAACCCCCTAACAATCCTACCTACCCACCCTTCAGGAAGATTTTGCAAAAGATTATGAAGATTTACGTGATCGATCTTAGGGTCTAAGACGACAAAAACGCTACTTCCAGAGCCTGACATTCTAGGCGCTGAGCCAGGTACTGCTTGGCTAATCCAATCTAAAGCTTGCTTCACTTCTGGGCATATCCGCGCCGCTACTGCCTGACAATCATTCGATTGTGCCAACTGTGGCGATGCAAGAAAGCCATCAATTGTAATCGGAGCGTGATCTCGGGTCAATTCAGGGTCTTGAAAAATGCTTGCGGTGGCGATGCCTCGATTGGGGAAAATGACCAAAAAATCCTGAGTTTGTAGGGAAATTTCTTGAATTTGTTCCCCTACGCCCTCAACAAAAGCATTTTTGCCAAAAATAAAAAAGGGCACATCTGCGCCTAGTTTTAAACCCAGCATGCTCAATGTTTGTTTGTCCAAATTGAGATTCCAAAGGGCGTTTAATCCAATCAAAGTACTTGCCGCGTCTGAGGACCCTCCGCCTAAACCTGCGCCCATCGGAATTGCTTTTTTGAGATCAATCTCTACACCAGCAGTGCTACCAGAAAAATCTTTTAATAATTTCGCTGCACGAACGACCAAGTCATCTTCAGCCGCCACACCAACTATGGGATTGATTCGTCGAACTTCATTTTCTGGAATGAGTTTTAGAGTGAGTACATCACACCAGTCTATAAGCTGAAAAACGGATTGCAATAAATGGTATCCGTCAGATCGACGACCAATGATGTGTAGAAATAAATTGAGTTTTGCTGGGGAGCGAAGCTCCAAGATCTCGGTATGAGGTTTAATCATTTGGGCGATCAAATACTAAGCGAATATCAATCGACCCCACATTTGAACTACGAGTCATGGTTAATTTTTCTAAGCGATTTGCATCATTCCAGCTGTAGATTAAATTCCATCCATCTTGATCAATTTTACTAACTTGACCTTTGCTATTTCTCTCTACGCTTGCATTGCTGCCTGGACGAATTTGTCCTCGCAACCAATCCGATAAACCACGTGCAGGTAAGGGTAGCCCCAAAGTATTTTGAACTAAAGAATCGGCATCGATTGCGGTGGTAACTTGACCATCACGCTCAAGACTTGCCTCGCCAGGTGTAATCGTAATTTTGGCAATCGATCCGCCCATTGGATTGCGGATCTCTAAGATGTCTTTGAGATCCTCTTGGGTCAAGGTAAAACCGCCTGAGCCCCCTTGATTTTGGGTGTTAGTCAGGCCGGTTACTTTCACCGCAAAACGACCGTCCCAAGAGCCTTTAGAGACGCGCTCTGCTACTGACCAATTGGGCTTTAAACGTTTTAAAGTTTCTTTAAGCGTGGGATTATTGGCATCGAGCTTTTGACCTTGACGCCAAATCTCTTCTGCTTGCTCTGGTCGATTCATGACCCACAATACTTCACCTAAATGCGCTGCAATATCGGCTTCTGGTTTGGTATTAAATGCTTGTTGAAGTTGTTCTAATGCGAGCGTGTTTTTACCTAATCGAAAGTTGACCCAACCTAGGCTATCTAAGATGAAACTATCTTTTGGGGAAAGCTGATGGGCTTTGCTAATCAGTGTAAAGGCTTCTACCAATTTGAGATTGCGATCAGCTAATGAGTAACCTAAAGCATTTAATGCATTTACATCATTCGGATTCTTGCGCAAAATCTCACGCAATGTTTTTTCCATCACATCTAAGCGCCCTACCTTTTCAGCGGACAAGGAATAGGTATAGAGCAAAGTTGCATCGTTGGGTAGAGTCTTGAGGCTAGAAGCAATTGCATAAAAAGCATTTAAAGCTTCCGATTCATCTTTAGCTCTTGCAAGTAAGCCTTGCAATTGTTTTAGTGTGTTTTCTTGTTGTGCAGGAGATTGTTGTTTTAAAAGGTTGATCGCAGGTTCTATCGCATTCGACCAGCGGTCACTTAATATCAATAGGGTGACTAAGACTTCCTTGGGTTTGGTATCTGAAGCGGGTGCCAAACTAGCCCAAGATTGGGCTGCCTGCAGAGCTAAAGCAGGGGAGCCCGCGTTAATTGCGATTTCCATAGCTCTTTGTGCCAATCGTGGGTCCTGGTATTGGCGAGCCATTTCAAGATAGGTATTGAAGGCTAGCCCAGCTTCTCCGCGCTGCAGGGCAATCTCTGAGGCAAGGACCTCAAAAACAGCCTCTCCTGACTCCATACCGCTATTTTGAGCTTGAGATGGGCGGATGACTCCGCATGTTAAGGCGGCAATCAGTAAACCCTGCAAAAGTAGCTTAAGTCTTAATTTGCTCATAAGCACATTCTAATCTGCGAATCTACAATCCATTTATGCCAGAGCTGCCAGAAGTAGAAGTCACCCGATTAGGAATTGCCCCTCATTTAATAGGGCGCGAGATTAGTGCCGTCAAGGACATAGACGGCCGCTTGCGTTGGCCCGTTCCAGTAAAGCTGTCAACCATTTTGCAAAACCAGCAGGTGCACTCCATTGAGCGCCGGGGAAAGTATTTGTTAATGGAGCTCGATACGGGATTTTTACTCTTGCACTTGGGAATGACGGGTACTCTCAGAGTATTACCAGCCTCAGACCCCTTAAAAACCCATGACCGAGTGACTCTGGAGTTTGGCAAATTAAGTTTGCGATTACACGACCCCAGAAAATTCGGCGCAGTTTTATGGCACCCCAATAGCAAAGGGCCTATTGGTGAATATGCCCTATTAAAAAAATTAGGCACCGAACCATTCTCGCCAGAATTTGCTGGAGATTTGGGCGGTCATATTTTGTATGAGCGCTCTCGCGGACGTAGTGTTGCAGTTAAACAATTTTTACTCGCGGGCCAGGCAGTAGTTGGTGTGGGTAATATTTATTGCTCAGAAAGTTTATTTGAAGCAAAGATTCATCCAGCTAAAGCTGCTGGAAAATTGACTCGACCTGAATGTATGCGTTTAGCGAATGCAGTGCGGTTGATTTTGAAAAAAGCGATTGCTGCTGGTGGTAGTAGTTTGAAAGATTTCGTCAACAGCGAAGGTGATCCTGGCCATTTCATGGTGCAAACGAAAGTCTATGACCGCAAGGATCTGCCTTGTAAAGTTTGCAAGATGCCTATTAAACAAATCGTGCAGGGGCAACGCTCCACTTATTTCTGCCCCCAATGTCAAAAACGTTAATAGATCAGTTTTCAAAAAAATTAATTGTCTGGCATCAGCGTAGTGGGCGTTCTGGCCTACCTTGGCAAAATCAACGCGACCCATATGCTGTCTGGGTTTCAGAGATTATGTTGCAGCAAACCCAGGTAGCAACGGTCCTAGAGCGCTACCCTCGTTTTATGAAGCGTTTTCCGACGGTTCGTAAATTAGCAGCTGCAGATGTAGATGAGGTATTGGCAGAATGGGCAGGACTGGGCTATTACTCACGCGCTAGAAATTTACATGCTTGTGCACAACAGGTGGTCAATGAGTTCGCTGGAAAATTTCCTAGTGATCCACTGTTGCTTGAACAACTTAAAGGTATTGGCCGTTCTACGGCAGGTGCTATTGCTGCATTTGCATTTCATGAGCGAGCACCGATTCTCGATGCCAATGTGAAGCGGATTTTGGCGCGCTTGTTTGCGGAAGAGGGATCTCTTCAGGAAAAGGCAGTGAATGATCGACTCTGGGCTTTAGCAAATGCATTATTACCAAGCAAGCCTGAGGATATGCCTGTATATACCCAAGCTTTGATGGATTTTGGTGCGACCTGGTGTACTTCACGAAAACCAGTGTGCTTAAGCGGTGAACAGAAATGCCCTTTTGTAAAAGAGTGTCAAGCCAGCTTGAGTGATCAAGTCTTGTTATTTCCACAAAAAAATATCAAAGCAAAATCACCAGAGTTTGATTGCGACATGTTGTTACTTAGAAGTGGAAACTCTGTTTTGTTGCAGAAGCGTCCAAGTAAGGCAATCTGGGGTGGCCTTTGGTCACTTCCTGAATCATCTTGGAGAAAGAAGTCAGCCGCTGGACTTTCTCCCGAGCAGTTGCTTGAGATGGCTCTTCCTCAAGAGAAGATAGGAGGACTAGTAAAGGCCTGCAAAAACCTAAGGCAGAGCGAGTCGATAAAGCACGTATTTACTCATCGTCGCTTATGGATGCATATTTGGAGTGCAGATTTGGCGAAGCCGTTTGAGCCCTCAGAGCCTGATCTCAAATGGGTCGCGCTAAACCAGCTGGGACATTACGGGCTACCGCAACCAATCAAAGTACTTTTGCAGAAATTGAGTCTAGTTCGCGGTGGCGGTCTAAAAAATTAAGCTGTAAATTAGCGAGGTCTTTTTGTGCTCTAAAGTGCTCGCTAATTCGATTGACTAGATAAACCGAGCGATGTTGACCACCAGTGCAGCCAATTGCTACAGTTAAGTAGCTGCGCCCATCCGCAATGTAGTGCGGTAACCACTTATCAATAAATTGTGTGATGTCACTTTCCATGCTCATCACTTCTGGAATTTTTTCCAAGAATTCTTTTACTGGTTTGTCATTACCTGTTAGCGGCCTCAAGATTTTGTCATAGTGCGGATTAGGTAAGCAACGCACATCAAAGACTAGGTCGGCTTCACTCGGAACCCCTTTTTTGAAGCCAAAGGATTCAAAAATGACAGTGAGTCCTAGTGGCTTATCTTTCAGAAGGTCCTGAATCCAGGAGCGCAAAGCATGCGCTGGAATATTGCTGGTATCAATACTATGAGCCTGAGTCCTTAGGGGCTCAAGCAGTTGGCGCTCTTTGTCGATTGCCTCAATCAGAGTTGCTGATTGCGACTGTTTCGCATTAGAGGATAAGGGATGGCGTCTTCTTGTCTCGGAAAAGCGCTGCACCAAAGTGTTGGTATTCGCATTTAAAAATACGATACGCACTTGATGGTTGCGTCGCAGATTTTCTAAAATATGAGGAAGATTTTCGATGGACTGACCGCGACGGGCGTCGATAGCAACGGCAACACGTTCACATTTTTCTTGCTCGAGGGTGCTAACTAGACTCTCTAATAAAGAAACTGGTAGGTTGTCTACACAGTCGTATCCAGCATCTTCAAATGCCCTCAGGGCAACTGATTTACCCGAGCCTGAGATTCCGGTAATCAGATTAATTTGCATGATTTAAAGTAATCGCCCTTGCGTCTTGCTTGAGTCTGCCTCAGCATTCATTTGTAGGCGCTGGCGCTCAATAAATTCTTTTAAGGTATCAATCCCGCGCAATTGCAAAATCGTATTACGCACTGCTGCCTCAACTAGTACGGCTAAGTTGCGACCAGCGGCTACCTGAATTTTGACGGTGCGAATCGGAACCCCTAATACATCAATGTGCTGAGCCTCTAAGGGCAATCTTTCAAATTCACCATCAGTTCTTCGCACAAGCTGAACAATCAGACGAAGCTTCAGTTTTCGGCGAACTGCTGTTTCGCCAAAAATAGTACGAATATCTAATAAGCCTAGCCCGCGCACTTCAAGTAAGTTACGCAGAATGACTGGGCAGCGGCCCTCAATATAGTCTGGTCCCAATCTAGCGAAATCTACAGCATCATCAGCTACCAAACCATGGCCACGAGAAATCAATTCAAGACCTAGTTCACTTTTGCCTAGGCCCGATTCCCCAGTAAGCAAAACTCCTAAACCCAAAATATCCATGAACACGCCATGCATCGTAATTTGGGGCGCGCCAATTTTGGTTAAGTAAATACGCAGATGATCAATGACTTCAGCCGCAGAAATACTCGTAGTAAATAGGGGTGTAGAAGTACGCTGACAAAAAAGTTGCAAATCAGGATCTGCTGATTTGCCATCGGCAACAATCACGCAGGGAGGCATCTTTGAAATTAAGTCCGAGATTTGTTCTTGTTTTTGTTTTGGATCAAGTGCTGCATGGTAATTAATTTCTTGCTCACCAAAGATTTGAATACGACTAGGATGAATGAGGTTTAAGTGACCCACTAAATCTGAGCTGGCGGCCGCAGCCTTTACAGCTTCAGGTGGAAAAGTTCGATCAGCGCCCTCTAAACCGGCAATCCAAGATAGCTTCAGATCAGAAACATTGTCATCAAAAATTTGCTGGGCGCTTACTCCCTCTAAAAGCAAAGGCTGTGTCATTGTGGTAAGCCCCATTGTTGGAGAAACTCACATACTTTTTGGGATTCGCTTGAGGAGGATAAAAATTGACGGGCATCTGCATCAGACAAAAGCTGTGCGATTGAGGACAAAATTTCAAGATGTTGTTGAGTTGCTTTTTCGGGCACAAGTAAAAAAATCAAAATGGATACTGGCTCGCCATCAGGGGCTACAAAGTCAATCGGACTTTTTAGTTTCATGAAAGCGGCGATGGGCTGCTTAAGGCCTTTAACGCGTCCATGAGGAATCGCAACACCAGCACCTAGAGCGGTAGAACCCAAATTTTCACGTGCGTTGAGAAAGTCAACAACCGCGCTTGAATCGATGCCAGCATGCTTAGAAAATAGCTCCCCAGCGGCTGCAAATGCATCAGCTCTGTTATTCGCAGGGCTATCTAATGCAATGCAGTCGAGGGTAAAAAGATTGGTCAGGGCATTCATGTCAAATGATTATAGGTGTCCTGACGCAACTACTTACTCAAAATGCTTATCGTGATGGTGATTTTGGATTTTTTCTTTGTGCTTGACGACTTGACGCTCGAGTTTGTCGACAACGGAGTCCATTGCATGGTAAAGATCCTGGTTATGTGCTTCAGCGAACAGTTCCTTGCCTTTCAGATGCAGTGTAATCTCAGCGCTCTGACGTAAATCTTTTTCTTTTGCGTTATCAACTATAAGAAAGGCTGAGGCATCAATCACGTGGTCAAAGTGCTTACGAATTTTAGCTAAGCCTGCCTCAAGGTGTGTACGCATGGCTGGGGTAACTTCTACATGACGGCTATTAATTTTCAAATTCATTAGCAACTCCTTTGATTAGTGCGTGCGCATGCTCATGCCTGGGGTGCGCAGCAAGCCCCTGAAATTTTGAAGATATCGCTTTGAGAGGAAGACTCATGAACCTCCAGCGTATCAGCGAATTTGCTGAAAACCAAGAGGGGAAAGCACTTTTTTATTGAATTGGCGGCCAGAAGGCCCAGCCGACTTACATCCGGAAGTTTTCGCCCAAATACACTCGACGAACGGCATCGTTTTGAATAATTTGATCTGGCTTGCCTTCAGCTAAAACGCTACCTTCGCTGATGATATAGGCGTGATCACAAATACCCAGGGTTTCGCGAACGTTATGGTCGGTAATCAATACGCCGATTTGACGGTCGCGCAAAAAGCGCACAATCCGCTGAATTTCCCCTACGGCAATAGGGTCAACGCCTGCAAAGGGTTCATCCAGCAATATGAATTTTGGTGATGATGCCAATGCCCTGGCAATCTCTACACGACGTCGTTCACCACCAGAAAGCGAGAGGGCAGGATTATCACGCAGGTGACTAATTTGCAGTTCGCCTAGGAGTTCATCCAAGCGTTTAGCAATATCAGCTTTACTCAATCGTTTTCCACCCTGTACCTGGAGCTCTAGAACAGCCTGAATATTTTCTGCCACGTTAAGCTTGCGAAATACTGAAGCTTCTTGGGGGAGGTAGGAGAGACCCATGCGGGCACGTTCATGAATTGGGAGTTGAGTGATATCAGCCCCATCCAAAACAATATTGCCGCCATCTAAAGGTACTAAGCCCACAATCATATAAAACGAAGTTGTCTTGCCAGCCCCGTTAGGCCCCAGCAGGCCAACGACCTCACCACACCTTACTTGTACGGATACGTCTCGAACCACAGTTCTAGAGCCATAGCGTTTTTGCAGATGGTGCGCGGAAAGGGTTGGTAGATTATCGGTTTGAGCTAAATCCGCTGTCATTTCTCTAATATGGCTTTTCGTCTTGGTGTAAGGATTGCTCTTGCAACTGGCAGATCATCCGGCTTGACATCTTTGGGGGGTATCACTCGATAGTACTGCTTTATATCATCGTATTCAATTTTCCAGCCCTTGAGCTGATCCAACATTTGCATATTGAGTAGCCGCTTTAGGCTGGCATCCCCGGTGAGCGTGAGTATTTCGGTTTTCGCATCATAAGTAACATGTGCGCCTATACCTTGCATAAATTCATTGGCAAGACCTTCACGACGCTGCCTAAAGGTAGCAACGACTTCGGGCTTACCTTTGATATCAATAAATTCATAACCCTCAGGATCAATCCGAATCTGCCCATCTTCTCCTGTGACAACAATACTTCCCTTTACAAGGAGTATTTCACCATTGAGGTCATATATTTGTTTGGTGTCATTCCCAAAAACTTTTTCAGCTTCAAGGATGATGGGTTTATCTTGATCCGCTTTTTCTGCGTGAGCAAAATGAAGGCTACTTAAACCTAGTAATGCTGAAAAAGTCAGGGTACAGCGCAAGAATACTTTGTGACTCAGCATTTTATTGGTCACCCTTAGGCGCACGTTCAATGCGACCTTTAACTCGACCAGACAATTTCATGCTTTGATCAACGTTATTGAAAGTGCCTCCGTCGTTGGAGTTCATGATGGACATGCCTTGTTCAAGCGTGACGGGCTTATTCGTTTCAATAATGTCATCATTAATGAATACTTTGAAATAGCTAGAGGAGGCGAGCATTCTCAAGCTGGCAGGCTGGGTTTCGGTTGCCGCTTGTGCAGGACGATAGATTTCAGCATTGTCATATAAATCCATGATGGTGAGATCGCCATCTAAATGACCAGTGTCAGCTCTTACGGTTACCGGTGCTTTATCTGTTTGAAAGAGCCGCATCCGTGGCGTCAAAATATCAATCGATGCATCATCTTCGTAGTGAATGAGTTTCTTGCCTGTTACGCGATATTTCGTGCTACCTAATTCATTTAGGGCACTTAAAATCCCCTCATTAATGGTGTAGTCCGGGACATGCTGACGAACTCGCTCTATAGTAGATTTGTCTTGTGGCGTACTTTTTTCTACCAAGTAAAAAGTAGTGAGCGTTAACAAGCCCATTATTAGCAGTGGCGTTAGACCGAGCAGTAGGCGGAAGATGCCTACTTTGATTTTTTGAGAAGTCAAAGCCATCGCTTACTGACGAGCCTGATTGAGAAGGTCTTCATAGCGGTTTTGTGCTTTGAGTATGAGATCACATACCTCACGTACAGCACTGTTTCCGCCAGAATGAGTGGTCACATAATGAGCAAGCGCCTTGACTGCTTCATGTCCTTGGGCTGGGCAAACTCGAAATCCAGCATTCTTCATCATGGCAAGATCAGGCCAATCATCACCCATCACAGCGCAATCGCTTGCGCTTAATCCTAGTGCTTTTAGAACTTCATTGAATGCGAGTGCTTTATTTTCAACGCCCATATGAACGTGTTTAATTCCTAATTCTTCGCAACGCGCTAAAACCATTTTGGAATTTCTGCCTGTAATGATGGCAGTTGGAATACCAGATTGCTCCAATAATTTAATGCCTAAGCCATCCTGAATATCAAATGCTTTTAAGGCTTCCTTGCCATCACCGCCAATCCAGACTTGACCGTTTGTTAGTACGCCGTCCACGTCGAGCACCAATAGCTTGACATTCCCTGCGCGTTCCCAGGCTTGTGGATATTGGGTTTCAGGGTTGGTAATGTGGGTACCGAAAGCGTTAGGCATGATTTAAACCGGGGTATTAAATAACTTTGGCTGCAAACAAGTCATGTAGATTAAGTGCTCCTAAGAGGCTTCCTGAAGCATCAGTCACCACTAGTTGGTTGATGCGATGCTTCTCCATCATCTCAATCGCTTCTTCGGCAATGAGCTCTGGTGGGATAGTACGCGGTGTAGAAGTGGTGGCATCTTTAATTGTTACCCCAGCAAGATTGCTTGTTTTTTCTAGCAAACGACGCAAGTCACCATCGGTAAAGATCCCGTTGACTTTATTCGCTTCATCCAAGGTGATGACCATGCCCATGCGTTTGGCAGTCATCTCTAGCAATGCGTCTTGTAGTGAAGCGTTAATCGAAATTTTTGGTGTGTCATCAAATGAGCGCATGACTTCACTAACATGCATTAATTGCTTGCGACCTAATCGGCCACCTGGATGTGAGCGAATGAAATCTTCCGCTTCAAATCCTCTGGCATCTAGTAAGGCAACTGCGAGTGCATCACCCATAGCCAATGCGGCAGTGGTACTGGTAGTCGGTGCTAGATTTAAAGGGCAGGCTTCTTTTTCTACACTGGTATCAAGATGGGCATCTGCTAATTTAGCAAGCGAGGATGTTGGTGCGCCTGTTAGAGCAATTAATTTGGCACCCGTACGTTTAACGATAGGAACAATCGTGAGTAGTTCTTCAGTTTCTCCCGAATTGGAGAGTGCTACAAAAACATCATCACGAGTCACCATGCCCAAGTCGCCATGGCTGGCCTCAGCGGGGTGAACAAAAAAAGCAGGGGATCCGGTCGAGGCAAAGGTGGCAGCAATCTTTCGAGCAATGTGGCCTGATTTGCCTATTCCAGAAACCACAATTCGTCCTTTGCAGCCATGCAAGAGATCCACGGCCAAAACGAGGGCGTCCGCACCAGCACCTTCTAGGCGATCACGCATGGTTTGCAGGGCTGCAGCCTCAATAGTGAGGGTGTCGCGCGCAAGCTTTAGGGTTCGTTCACGAGTCTTAGCTATCATCGAGTAAGTATATGCCGTCAGTCCTTCAGTTAACTCTCATTCTTTTGGCCTCTGGTGTGGCCGGAGTGGTTATTTTCCGCTATTTTGGCCTACCCCCTATTTTGGGCTATTTGGCCATTGGTGTCTTAATTGGACCTCATGCCCTGGGTTTGGCAAATGACTCGGCTACCGTGAAGTATCTAGCGGAATTTGGGGTGGTTTTCCTAATGTTCTCGATTGGCCTGGAATTTAACCTTCATAAGCTAAGGGCAATGCGCAGGATCGTATTCGGCCTTGGTGGAAGTCAGGTGATCTTGACAATGTTGTTAGCAGTTCCAGCCAGCCTCCTTATTAACTGGATTTATCCGATTTCTTGGCATGCGGCTATTGCTTTAGGTGGTGCCTTAGCAATGTCCTCCACTGCAATTGTGACCAAACTCATTTCTGATCGCTCTGAGTTAGAAGTAGAGCATGGACGTAATGTGGTGGGTATATTACTTTTCCAAGATTTGGCGGTGGTCTTTTTATTAATTTTATTGCCTTCCCTGGGAAAAAATTCTGCTGATCTGTTTGTTGCCCTAACAGCAGCCTCAATCAAAATCACGATTGCTTTAGTGCTGATTTTCTTCATCGGCCAAACATTGATGAGTCGCTGGTTTAAGTTGGTTGCAAAGCTACGCTCACAAGAATTATTCATGCTGAACCTATTACTGATTGTTTTAGGAATGGCTGGTTTAACTGAGCACTTTGGTTTATCACTGGCGCTTGGCGCATTTCTTGCAGGTATGCTGATTTCTGAAACACCTTATCGCCATCAGGTTGAGGAGGACGTCAAACCTTTCCGTGACGTACTACTAGGCCTCTTCTTTATTACTATTGGCATGTTGTTGGACTTCAATGTGATTCGCGAACAGTGGGTCTTAGTTTTGATCCTGCTCATTGGTCCTTTGCTATTTAAGTTTGGTTTGATTGCTATCCTTTCACGCGCCTTTGGTTCAAGTCTTGGCGTGTCTATCCGTACAGGCTTATGTTTGGCGCAAGCAGGTGAATTCGGATTTGTATTGCTGAATCAAATTGATGGCTTGGACTTGATTGATCCGGTATTAAGTCAAGCAGTATTGGCAGCGATGTTACTCTCGATGTTCTGCGCCCCATTCTTGATTGAATATAGCGATCGTATAGCGATGCGTTTTTCTAGTAATGAGTGGTTATTACAATCGCTAGCGTTGACGCGTGTTGCTGCTAAAAGTGTTCGAAATGAGAACCACGTCATTATTTGTGGCTTTGGAAGATCTGGTCAAAGTTTGGCGCGCATGCTTGATCAAGAAAAGATTCCTTATATTGCTTTGGACTTGGATCCAGATCGAGTGAAGGAGGCTGCTGCTGCCGGTGACAATGTGGTCTACGGTGACGCTAGTCGTGAAAACTATTTAAATGCAGCAGGCCTTAATAGAGCCAAGGCTGTTGTGATTACCTATGCCGATACTGCAGCGAGTTTGCGCGTTCTGAGACAGGTAGAGCATCTACGTCCAGGCATGACAGTATTGGTGCGTACGCGAGATGATGGGGACATTGCTAAGTTACAAGCAGCTGGCGCAACTGAAGTAGTGCCTGAGCTCATTGAAGGTAGTTTGATGATTGCTTCCCATGTACTTTTAATTATGGGTGTGCCCATGCGCAAGGTGGTTAGAAGAATTACCACTGCAAGAGAAGAGCGTTATAGCTTGTTGAGAGGCTACTTCCGTGGCTCAGCTGACGATGATTTTGGTTCGAATGAATCTTGGAGATTACATTCGATTACTTTGTTACCAAAATCCCAGGCAGTTGGTAAAACCCTGGGAGAGCTTCATTTGGAAAATGAGGGTGTTAGCGTTCAAGCAGTGAGACGCAAGGGTAGCAACGCTGATTATGTGAAGCTACCCCTATCACCGGATTTGCAATTAGAGGCCAATGATATTTTGGTGATCTCAGGAAATTCAGAGGCGACTGATTTAGCCGAAGCTAAATTACTCTGAGATCGGCTTATTTCTTTTTCTTTGCAGGTAGCGCCTTGCGCGTCAACAATGGCGCCAAGTAGTGTCCTGTAAAGCTAGCTTCATTCTTCGCAACCTCTTCTGGGGTTCCTGTGGCGATGATCTGGCCACCTCCAGCACCTCCTTTGGGTCCGAGATCAATAATCCAATCGGCTGTTTTGATCACATCTAAGTTGTGCTCAATGATGACAATGGTATTGCCTTGTTTCTTCAGGGTCTGAATTACGGTGAGCAAGAGCTGAATATCGTGAAAGTGCAAACCGGTTGTTGGCTCATCGAGAATATAGAGTGTTCTACCGGTATCACGTTTAGATAATTCTAGTGAGAGTTTGACCCGCTGTGCTTCACCCCCAGAGAGGGTGGTTGCACTTTGTCCTAGCTTTACATAACCCAAGCCTACATCTAGCAATGTTTTGAGTTTGCGTTTTACAACAGGCACTGCTTCAAAGAATTCATGTGCTTGCTCGATGGTCATCGATAGCACTTCGTGAATGTTTTTACCTTTGTAGCGAATATCTAAAGTTTCGCGGTTATAACGCTTGCCATGACAAACATCACAAGGAACATAGACGTCTGGTAAGAAGTGCATCTCTACTTTGAGAACGCCATCACCTTCGCAGGAGTCGCAGCGACCACCTTTAACGTTAAAGGAGAAGCGACCAGCTTCATAGCCGCGCTCTCGTGAGGCAGGTACGCCTGCGAAGAGCTCTCTAATTGGCGTAAATAGCCCGGTGTAGGTTGCTGGATTTGAGCGAGGCGTTCTCCCAATGGGCGATTGGTCAACGCTAATCACTTTGTCAAAGTGCTCAAGGCCTTTCATTGCATCGTGCGCTGCCGGCTCAGCATTAGAGCCATACAAGTGTTGTGCTACCGCATGGTGCAAGGTGTCATTAATCAAGGTGGATTTACCAGAGCCTGAAACACCTGTAACGCAAGTCAGCAACCCAACTGGAATCTTGGCATGAACTGATTGCAGGTTATTACCGCGCGCGCCGATGATTTCTAAAAAGCGATCATTCACTGGAATTCGTTTTTCGGGGACTGCAATCGCTTCGCGTCCTGCTAGGTAAGCTCCAGTAAGCGAATTGGGATTAGCTTCTACTTCGGCGGGGGTGCCTTGTGCCACTACTGCTCCACCGTGAATACCAGCACCAGGACCAATATCAATAACCCAGTCAGAGGCGCGAATCATATCTTCGTCGTGCTCTACAACTAGAACGCTATTGCCGAGGTCGCGCAAATGTTTGAGAGTACCAATGAGACGATCATTATCCCGTTGATGTAAACCAATAGAGGGTTCATCTAGGACATACATCACGCCCGTGAGGCCTGATCCAATCTGGGATGCGAGGCGAATACGCTGTGCTTCACCGCCAGATAGCGTATCGGCACTACGTTCAAGTGAGAGATAGTCAAGACCAACGTCATTCAAAAAACGAAGACGTGCGCTGATTTCTTTTACGATTTTGTCAGCAATCTCTCTTTTTGCGCCCTTGAGTTCAAGTGATTCGAAATATTCTTTTGCTTCCTTTAGTGGCAAAGCGCTGATTTCATAAATGGCCCGAGATTGTTTCTTTTCACCCACTTTGACAAAGCGCGCTTCTTTACGTAAACGACTGCCATTACACGCTGGACAAGTTTGAACATTCTGATAGCGAGAAAGTTCTTCGCGAACTGTCATTGAGTCTGTTTCGCGGTAACGTCTTTCAAAGTTCGCAACAATTCCTTCAAAAGCGTGTTCACGAATACTATTCTTACCGCGCTCATTGATGTATTCAAATGGGATGGTGACATCGCCCGAGCCCAATAAGATCAGGTCTTGCTGTTTTTTAGATAAGGTCTCAAATGGTTTTTCAACATCAAAGCCGCCATGCTTAGCAAGGGTCTGTAGTAACTTGAAATAGAACTGATTGCGACGATCCCAGCCTTTGATGGCACCAGATGCCAGTGAGAGGTCCGGGTGTGCCACGATACGCTTAGGATCAAAGAAAGACTGATGACCTAGGCCGTCACAAGAGGGGCAAGCGCCCATGGGGTTATTAAAGGAGAAGAGACGAGGCTCTAATTCTTGTAATGAGTATGAGCAAACTGGACAAGCAAACTTGCTTGAGAAAATCATTTCTTTGCCAGTATCCATGTCAACAATCATCGCCTTGCCATCCGCTAAACGCAGCGCTGTTTCAAAAGACTCAGCAAGACGCTGTTGAATATCCGGACGCACTTTAATGCGATCGACTACGACTTCAATAGAGTGCTTATCATTTTTCTTGAGTGTGGGTAGTTGATCTACTTCAAAGATTTCTGCTTTGGCAGTATTGGTAGTGCCACCACCAGAGCGAACTCTAAAACGCACAAAGCCTTGTGCCTGCAGGTCCTGAAAGAGATCTACGAATTCACCTTTACGCTCGCTGACGACTGGCGCCAGAATCATGAGCTTAGTATCCTCGGGCATTGATAGCACGGTATCCACCATTTGCGAAACACTTTGTGCTTCTAATGGCAGGTCGTGATCTGGACAGTGAGGTGTGCCCGCGCGCGCAAATAACAGTCGCAAGTAATCATGAATCTCGGTAACCGTACCAACAGTTGAGCGAGGGTTATGGCTGGTTGCTTTTTGTTCAATCGAAATTGCTGGAGACAAGCCTTCGATCGTATCGACGTCAGGCTTTTCCATGAGTTGCAAAAACTGACGTGCATAAGCAGACAGTGATTCAACATAACGTCGTTGACCTTCTGCATACAGGGTATCAAAAGCAAGAGAGCTTTTGCCAGATCCAGATAAACCAGTGAGAACGACTAATTTCTCTCTAGGGATATCTAGATTGATGTTTTTGAGGTTGTGGGTGCGGGCACCGCGGATCTTAATTTCGTTATTCATGATTTTTTAGCGTAACTTGTTAATATAGCTCTTTCCCATGAATTCTTCTGAACTTCGCTCCACTCTGGCCTTAGCAGGCATCTTTGGCCTCCGTATGCTGGGTCTTTTTTTGCTTTTGCCCGTTTTTAGTATCCATGCCAAAGACCTGCCTGGGGGCGATCAAGCCTTCCTCATAGGGCTCGCATTGGGGATGTTCAATATTGTTCAGGCTTGCTTCCACATTCCCTTGGGCAGGCTTTCCGATCAAATCGGACGCAAAAAGGTGGTTTTATGGGGACTTTCCTTATTTGTCGCGGGAGCCTTAATTTGTGCAGCTAAAGATGATTTGCTGTGGATTGCCATTGGCAGAGGTGTCATGGGTGCCGGCGCTATTTCTGCAGCAGTTTCTGCCTGGGTTGCTGATCTGACTCGAGAGCAGGTACGCAGTAAAGCAATGGCATTAGTGGGTGCCAGCATCTCTTTGTCATTTGCCATTTCTCTAGTGGTTGCTTCCCCTCTTTACCGCATGATCAACTTAAGCGGTATGTTTGTGATCCTCGCATTCTTAGGGCTTATAGCAATGCTAGTGGCCTATTTTGTATTGCCAAGCAATATGCCTGAAGTAAAAACGCAGCAAGAGACACTAAAGGTGGTGTTTCTGCGTCCAGAGCTCATGCGCTTAAACGTGGGTGTATTTGTATTGAACGCTACCCAAGTAGCCATGTTTTTAGTGGTGCCTCGTTTATTAGAGCAAGCAGGTTTTCCGCTATCTTCACATTGGCAAATTTATCTTTCAGTCGTTTTGCTTTCTTTTGTATTTATGGTTCCTTTGTTGATTTACGGAGAGAAAAAACAGCGATTACGTCAAGTTCTATTAATTGCCATTATTTTTCTCTTAGCCGCAGAGATCATCTTCACTCAAGCCTCATCAGTAACCTTGATTGCTATCGCATTGCTGGTTTACTTTGTAGGTTTTAATCTGCTAGAGGCTCTACAGCCATCACTAGTGACTCGTTATGCAAAAGAATCAAAGGGAACTGCTTTGGGTGTTTACAACACTACACAGTCCATAGGCCTCTTTTCTGGTGCATTGCTAGGGGGTTATTTGATGGATAGCCATGGTAATTTATCGGTCTTTGTAGCGGGTGCAGCCATGTTAGTTGGCTGGCTTATAATCGCTTGGTCGATGGGTGAAATGCCAAGCAGGGCAACAGATTCAAAGGGTTTAGCCACAAAGACATAGCCGTAGCTGAATAGATTTAATTTAAGTTAGCAGTTTATTTTTGAGTAGTAATAACAGTAGTATTTTTCTTCGGGAGACAACATGGCTTCGGTAAATAAGGTCATCATCGTAGGTAACGTAGGACGCGATCCAGAAACACGTTACATGCCAAGCGGCGACGCCGTTACAAACATTTCAGTAGCAACATCTGATCGTTACAAAGACAAGCAAACTGGTGAAATGAAAGAAACCACAGAATGGCACCGTGTTGCCTTCTTTGGAAAACTCGCAGAAATCGCTGGTCAATATCTTAAAAAAGGTTCACAGGTATATGTTGAAGGTCGTTTACGTACGCGTAAATGGACTGATGCTAGTGGCCAAGAAAAGTATTCAACAGAAATCGTGGCAGAAACCATGCAAATGCTTGGTGGTAAGCCTGTAGGTGGCGGTGGCGACGGTGGCGAAAGCTACAGCCGTTCTAAGCCTTCTGAGCAATCAGCGCCAGCGGCATCAAATGCTGCATCACTCGGTGCAATGGATGACGATATTCCGTTTTAAGTAATACCGTATTAACAAAAACCCCTTTTAGGATTTCCTATAAGGGGTTTTTTATTGTCGCAATTTTTTTTAAGAATTACTGACGGGCATGACGAGTGTTATCAGGCCATGGGGCATTGTGATCCGTGCGGAAGGGGTTGATATCAAGTCCGCCTCGTCTGGTGTAGCGCGCATAGACCGATAACTTATCGGGTTTACATTCTCGTTTGATGTCGCTAAAAATCGTTTCAACACAATGCTCGTGAAACTCACCCAATTGCCTAAAGCCAATCAGGTAGCGCAGTAAACCTTCTTCTAAAATCGGACGCCCTTGATAGCGAATTTGGACGCTTGCCCAATCAGGCTGGCCAGTAACCGGACAATTCGATTTGAGTAGATGAGAAACGAGACATTGCTCAATGGGGCCGAAGTCTTCATTAATACCCAGTAAAGATGGATCTGCTGGAATGCGAGGATCAATCTCAATATCTAAGCGATCCAATAAAACCCCACCCATTTCTTGCATACCCTTTTTAGCAATCGCCTCATTCGCCTGAATACGTGTAGTGATTTTGCTGCCGGCAGCTGCAGATAAATCGGCGATGAGTCGTTCCCGTAGCTCATGCTCATCAGCAAAGCGCGCATTATTTAGGCTATTGAGGTAAAGCTTGAACGATTTAGATTCAATCATGTTCGGTGAATCAGCGGGAATCTGAAATTCAGCCAAAGCAATTTGAGGTTTGCCCTTAGGGTTTAACCAACTCAACTCAAATGCATTCCAAATATCAACACCTACAAATGGCAGCGCTTGATTTTCTTTGATGCCTAATTTCAAGCGGTTCTCACTGCGCGGAATCTGAAAGAGCAAACTCGGATCATATTGATCTGGATACTGTGTGGATTGACCGAGTGGTAATGTCGCCATGGAATAAATAAAGAGTAGATGCTACTTATTTTTTTGGTTTGTTGGAAACGCCAGAAACAACATGACCCGTAGGGGCGACGCTAGCAGCAGATTGGCAATGGCCCGTCTGGTCGTCAAAGAAAAAATCTGGTTCGAATTCGCGTAAGAATTCACTTTTGGACAGTCCGCCCAAGAACATGGCTTCATCAACATCCACGCCCCATGCCATTAGGGTTCGAATGGCACGTTCATGTGCAGGTGCTGAACGCGCGGTAACTAAGGCTGTCCGAATGCGCATGCCGTTTTCACTGGTAGAGCGCTGAAGTCTATGGAGCGCCTCTAGTAAAGGCTTAAATGGTCCTGGAGGCAAGGGTATGTCAACCTTTTTACTTTCATGATCAACAAAAGCCTCTAAGCCTTTTTTCTGGAACACCTGTTCAGCTTCATCGGAAAATAGAAC
>JACCDO010819078.1_pt1 | contig 30341 bp, 23 predicted proteins | sample 7446101 | NCBI WGS metagenome assembly JACCDO01 (sample SAMN15323440, study PRJNA562643) | freshwater metagenome | isolation source: river surface water | place: USA:Blue River Watershed | collected 2017-08-16
ATGGAAATGAACACGACGTTTGAATTGAATCTGACAATTATCGTAGAACATATCCATTAGAAACGTTTTACCACTACCCACTTCGCCGTAAAGGTAAAAACCTTTAATATTATTTACTTCCTTTGGTACTACTATAGGAGTAACTGGAGTTGCATTACTGCTTTGACTATCCAATTTTTCAACTTGAGCTTCAGTTGTGACAGATGGAGGAGTTGCAGCAGGCGGTAATGTAGTAGGAGATGGTGCGGCAATTTCATCTATCGGCTGATAATCCTTCAATTTGTTCAACAAAGCTTGGAGCATTCTCAGAACCAGATATTGTTTATCATCATAACTTAGTTTATTTTGTACAACTTGCGCCTTGTAATGTTTCAACAAGTAGTAGCTGCGCCTGCAAACCACGCTGGATTGCTTCCATAATCGTCTCATCTGATAAAACACCCACTTTTCCTTGCTAAAAGTGACTCACTTTTTTTTCTGGGGTGTGGGAATTAGGAGAAAAAATTGGAAAATGGAGAGGAAAAAGAGAGATTTTCCTCTCTCCTTAGAAGAGAGAGAGAAGAGGAAGTCTCCATTTGGGAGTGCATTGGACACCCGCATTTAGTAAGGACTCGAATAATGCGTATGTTTACGCTAGGAGTAACACAGGGCTATGAGTATGCGGCGTATTATCTAGCGCTATTATTCTTTGTGCTATTGCTTGGAATTGTGCTGACGAGAGAGCTAGCGTTGAGATTCAAAGGATCCTCTCTATTTTTCAAGAAAGCACCACAGCCGCATAAGCATGGTTACATTGGATTTTGTTATTTAATGTTGCTTCTATTAGGATTCTGGCATTCTTCTTCTTTAGTCATGGACTCAAAATTATTACATGAAAAGCATATGATCATTGGATCAGTAATACCGCTTGCTGTTTATGATATTTTACTAGGTGTGATGGGAATTGTATTAACATTAACAGCATCAAGAGATTTCCCTCATAAGACCATTAAAAATGTGGCATCGGGAACCCTTGATGAACACGCAACAGTAACTTACAGTGAAATGATTGAACACGCATTTTACCAAGGCTTGAACCTGGCTCAAATAACATTTTTTCACTGTTTAACTCATTACGGGACCTTTCTGTTTGCCAAAATCATCTTGTACCTGCTGCTAACAGCGCTATGGTTGGTGAGAGATCACTTCCCAGTAAACAAGTTCTCTGACAATTACACCAAAAAGGAAAATGTCCAGTCGACGCTGTTGATCAAGGCGCTGTATCGCATCAAGAAGTATCAGTACGTGTTTTACAAGCACTTCATCTTCTTCGGACTCAGTCTATCCATGGTAAGGCAGTAACTCACTCACACCTGCACCGTGAACTCACGCATCTTACTGTTTGTAGGTCATTCACGATACGCACGCCAGCGACCTGGTGCGCTACCCAATATTCCGGCTGTTCTGGATACTATTGAACACGAGTTATGTCATGGAATTTTTCCTCCAATCGCTAGTCAAGAAGCAACACATCACGCAGCTGACGATGCTTGCCCTGCAGCACATACTCATGTTGGCGGCGTCGCTAGCCGCTGTCACAGTGCTCGGATTTGTCAACGTGTACGCGTCCTCGCTCTCATTAGTAGCTAATTTTGTGCGGCGGAAGCACGATTTCAGCAACAGCGTTTTTGTGTTGCTGGTGTTTCTCGTCGTTACCTCCTTCGACGTCAGCGACGACATAATGCATGAAGATTGAGTTTATATTGTAACTAACTGTCTTATTGAGAGCTAAACCTTCTTCGAACCTCTTCGATTCGAGCCTCTGTTCCACACCCAAGGCGCCAGTCTCGAGAGTTGCGAGAAGAAAAAGTAGGAGAGGAAAGACCATCTTGTCCGAGAGAGGTTATGATCCCCTTGTGTTTGTTGCTAGTATTGGTTGCAATGTCAATGTGGTGTTCTCGAGGCGCGGGAGGCTTGTTGTCTAGAACTATGCTTCGATCTATTGTCACTAATGAAAAGACAGTCAGCGAGAAGGCAAGTAAACTCGCCATTAAAATAACCAACGGCAACGATTTATCACAGAAGCCATTTGTCAAGACGAAAGAAGAGGTTATGTTTAAAGGTTGGAGAACAGTTGTACGTAAAAACGTCACCAATCCAAGTGGCAAGACTGTATCATTTGACATCACAAGTCAAGGTAATCCGTCTGTTGTAGTGTTTAATTGGTGCAGCAAGACTAATACAACGACTTTGATCCAAGAATATCATCCTGGAATAGAGAAAGTGATGTTTGGAACAGTTGCTGGTAACATAAATACTCTCTATCTCTTAATGTTTTCTGTATATTAACAACTATTGCTTTTAGGTGTTTACGAAGTGAATAAAAAGCATTCAAGCGCATTGGAGGCAGCACAATTTGAACTAGAAGAAGAAGCCCATTTAAAAACATCAAATGAGAAATGGTTTCCACTTCTAGAAGATGAAACCTATTCGACATCAGTCGAGAAGTACAGCGATAACCGTCTCTACATGTACCTTGCTTTAGACTGCGACGAAGTGACGAATCCCAAGCCAATGGACGACGAGGAGTTTATTACAATCCATAGAGGCGTCACATACAAAGAACTCATGCATTTACTGAATACGGGGCAGTTGAACCTACCGTCGTCGTTCACTGTGCTCATGGGATTGCGCAAACTTCAAGAATTAGGTTACGTTTTGGAATAACAGTAGAGGATGCACCGCAGTAGCGGCGCGCAAGTTGTTGTTGTATAATTATTGTTAAAATACATTTATTTCTTGATTAAAGTCGCCTTGACGTAGCACTCGTCAACATCCATATTCTCGAAGAAGTCGAAAGCCGATCCAGTGTATTCGTCGGTAGAAACTTGTGGGTCTTTAAACCAACTCACAAGTAGCGGCTTAGGAATGGCGGCATCTGCGCCAAACCACCCACCTTTGAGTAGACCCGAGCCCAACGGATCAGTCTCTGGGTCAGCTCCCAGCCAATTGCATTTCTCCGCCAAGCCCTCGAAAGGCGAGGCAGATCCGTGGACACCATTCTTTGACCCTCCAGGCTGTTCAGTAAGGTTAAGAGACTCCCAATTCTTATAAATTTCACCTCGAATACTGCTTTCGAGGGATTTGCTAGGATCCGTTGCACCAATAATATCTTCACGAAACTTGGCCCAGGTAATACCAGATGCTATAGGGTCCCACTCCACCACGTAGTAGTGGATACTAGTGCCAGGAATCACGAAAGTTGAGCGCATCGACATGAAGAAACCATTCAAGATGTAGATTGGCTTCTTGCCTTCCACGTCATCAATTTTAGCGCAATAAAAGCCACCACCAAATTTAATAGTTTTTTCTTGTGCACGACGCCATATTGCTTCTAGATCAGTGCCTTCTACCTCCAAGTACTTACATGCATCAATAGCATTGAATACCGACTCATTAGCTAGTGCACTCTCAAATGATTCACCAAAAAATGCTTCAAACTTGTCAACAGGGATTGGCAGATCTTTAGGCTGCAATAAGGTAGCTTTGGATGCAATACTGTAGTAGTGATTGTCGATTAACTGCTGCGAATCGATAGTTTCAGCTTGAATTTCACCTTTGAATGAATGAGTGAGTGAATGGATGAACGCAACGACGGATCAGATAGGTTTCTGGCCAGGCTGCTGTCCACAGCATTTAAATAATGATGGTATGCATTCTGTCGTAAAGTGAATTCAGAATTCGCATGAGACGTCCTTGAATGAATAGGAGATAAACATTACTCAAACGCTGCGATAGTCGGAACAGCTGCTCGGCCAGAAACCTAAATGAATGGATGTATAATGGAGCAGGAAATTGAGCGAGGGTTTACCTTCTGATACAATTGTTAACTTATTATCAGTTAAAGCCTTATTAACTAAAGCTTGTACCGCCGCATTGTTTGCATGTGGTTTAATGAATAAAAATGCTGAATTCTGATGTGAAACGCCAAAATAACTGATTATTTTTGCAATTTCTTCTTCATCTGTTATTCCCTTGTCACTCAAATAACTTCTTGCTTTGTCTTCTCCTTCCGCTAACAAAGCAGCCATTTCAAGTCCATTTAATCTGTTTGCATAATCTTGTACACTCGCCGATGCTCCCATCTCTTCTTTTGCTCTTAATCGCTGAAAAACTTCTGTAGTTGGTATGTTGGTTGCACCTGCAAATGCTAGGTATGGGCCGTCTGGGAATCGGGACTCCTGTGATGTCTACTTATGGAACACGCACAATAACAGGTTTAATAAAGATTCTGAGGTTGAATTAGGCTTTATTTAGCACACAATAATGGCAGCAAGCTACCGACACATTAAGGATTAGCCGTTAAGTTTCTATTATTAAGTAATAGAGTAATAAAGTATGTAATTGGTACAAACGGGTGAAAATATAAAGCAAACTCCTTACATGCGTGCTTACGCAGCCTTTTACTCTCGACTTTCTCTCCTCATTTAACCGCAAATAATTTCCGAGGCGGATCCGGCCTTAAACTAGCTGTTGAGATTTGGCGATCCAACAAAGCATCTCAATCAACCGCCGCAAGCAGAGGAAAAGGATATATATACAGGATAAGAAATGATGAAAAAATTGAGAAAGTTGATTCCCAGTGAGAATGCATCAAGTGGCAATGAGTTGATGAAAGGAAAGTCAGACGTTGCATCTATAAAGCGTCGCGCGTTAGGTGATATAACGAACGCAATTTCCAGTGATCAAGAGGGAAATGCGACAAAGAAACCTGTGTTTGGTACTGTTTATGACAGTAAAGCCTTTAGTGCTGCTGGTGTTACTAGTATGGTAACGGAAGATAGCGAAGATCCAAGATCATACATGCAACGGCCAACGGATGATATCGACGAACGGGATGTAGACAATCCAAGTAAGTTTTGATTTTATTAAAATAATTATTATCTATAGATTTCAACTCACATATTATCTATATTTTAGTGGCTTGCTCAGAGTATGTTATCCGCATGTACGAGAATTTTAATCAGTTAGAACGTCAATATATGGCAAAGAATTATCTTGCTGATCAACCAAATATAACCGAAAAAATGAGATCAATTCTAGTTGATTGGTTAGTTGAAGTTCATTTAAAGTTTAAAATGGTGCCTGAAACACTATTTCTTACTGTTAATCTCATCGATCGTTATTTAACATTCAAACAAGTAAGACGCTCGAAATTACAATTAGTAGGAGTTGCAGCATTGTCACTAGCCTCAAAGTACGAAGAGATATATCCACCACAAGTGAAGGACTTGGTTTACATTACTGATCGTGCTTACAACAAACAAGAAATATTAGAAATGGAAACCGATATTGCCAATACATTAGAGTACCAATTAACTGTTCCAACTATTCATTCCTTTTTATGCAGAGCCTTGAAAGCTGCTCACGCCGATCGCACCATGGTACAACTAGCCTGCTACTTGGCGGAAAGATCACTACAAGAATTTTCTATGATCAAATACTTACCTTCAGTAATTGCCGCAACAGCAGTATTGATCGCAAGAAAAACCTTAAAACGTCACTCGTGGAGTCCAACATTGCTCTTATACACCAAGTACGACGAGGACGACCTTGCCTTGTGCGCCGCAGACATGCAGGTGTACTTGGCGGACACTTCTATCCAACAACAAGCAGTCAATAAAAAATATCAAAACCCAAAATTTGGATCAGTAAGTAAACTGTCCATTTCACACTAATGACATCGCTAGAGTAGATCACAAGAGTATCCGTTGTGTAAACGTGTAACTTGGTGATTATGACAACAACAGGTACGCACTTACTTACTCACTTACCATGATGCACTTACTCACTTACTCATTGCAGGACAAGGACCATCATACGGAGGTTGTAGTTGAGTGTATCTTAGTATATTACAATAAATCATATTATTTGACGGCTTTCTTTGTTTTCTTGGTGTTTTTCTGGCCATTTTGCGCTGCTTTACTGCTTACTGGCTTGCTCTTTTTGGCTTTTCCTGTGGTCGCACGCTCGACAGCACTGTCTTCCACTGCCATCTCAGACAGCGATGACTGCGACAGTGACTTCACGAAGGAGTAGGTCGTTTTTATGTCTTTCAGGTGGTTACCGCCCGTCGAGGATGCCGATGCTGCAGTGGGAGATACATTCCCATCGAGGTATATTACCCAGTGGTTGTTACTTGTTCCTATTTGCTCCACATGACCGTTATCTAAGGCGTTTTGCATACTTAATTTGCCCATATTCACCGCTATTTCACCCTGCGTCGCCATATTGAACGGGGTGACGAATGGGTGGTTCATCTCTACAACTATAGTTAACAATCGACAATCTTTATATTTTTCTGGTAATATCGAAGACGAAATAGTTTCTCTTCCGGAGACAATATTCACAATCAATTGACTGCTAGGAACTCCCGGCAATCCTAAGAGTCCAGCTCTATCAAACAGTCCGCCATCAATATTTGGCGAGTTATTAATCATTACAGGGGTAAACAAGATTGGAACACAACATGATGCGCGAATTGCAGTAGCTAAATCTATATTACAATCATTAGTGATAATATTAGTCTTAAATCTAAAAATGTCATAGGAGCAAACCCCAATGGGTATAATAGTCTCCTCAAAGTGCTGCACAAGTAACTGATCTTGCAATATTTCTTGAAATTTTTGTCCTTTTAATAATCCTGCATAAGCTCCTAAATCCCACATATCTTCTCGCCGAATCTTCAACACACGATCAATCATTTCACTGGGTTTTAATCCAGTTGCTAGAAACCCACCAACAAGTGCACCTGCGCTGGAACCAGATACGTGAGTAACATTTAGTAAACCTTCCTCTTCCAACGCGGCGAGTATTCCAACATATGTATAAAACTTAAAAAATCCAGGTGACATGCAAAGAGCATAAGGCTCTGATAACACCTCGCGTATGATCGACATTGCCCTCTCGCTAATCACAGTTTCGGGGACTTTTATACTTCTGCTAAGTAGTACTAAGTACCTTCTTGTTCAAAATCGGCGATGTGGTACCGGCGAATCAAAGCAGAAAACTTGTCAATTATACAGTGAATTAGCTCGGGATCTATTGATCCGCAACACCTTCATATTCGCCTCCTTCGCCTTGGCCTTCCTTGTCTTGCAGCACTTGCAGCGACGATGATTTGTTGAGGACCGCAATAACTAATCGATTAGAAACGACTGAAGCAGCGCTCAGACGCGGCATGCAGCCGATATGCAATGCTTCTAGTAGCCAAATACGAATACTAACTAGTTGTAATTAGGATATTGAGACCAACCCACGGAGGGAAGAAAAGGAGCAAATGCGGCCCACCTTGTGGAAGAAAATCAAACAAACAACCAAAGCAAAAAAGCCTCAAAGGAATGCGTGAAGGATAAGGTGTAGGTGGATAGGCATTGTATTTTTGTTGCATTCTTTCACTATTACATTGACATCAACTGACACTTGCTTTACTGGTGTTGCATCATGAGAACGCCGCAAGTCTCAAAGGTTTTGTTTGCTGGCACACCCGCCGCCCCTGTCACGAAGGCGCGCGGGACGGGATTTATCTATTTACTCTTTATCCCTATTATGGGCTTCGTCTTCTATGCAGGTATGTACTTGGGATCGTCACTTGTACAGAATGGGTCCAGTGAATTAGTTATTGGCGGGATTCCGAATACTAATAATATCTTAGCGAAATGGAAAGGAAATGAACCCGAGAAGAATGGTGTCTCTTTGCGAGGATCTGATGCAAAAGAAGCAAAAGTGCATGATGTCATATTGGAAGATATACCCAAGTCCAGTCATAATGCACCAATAGTTAGTCCCGTAAAAATCCTTCCTCCAAAGGTTGTAGATGAAACCCTCCCACGCCCTGATGACGGTGCGCCATCAACTTTGCCTCCAGCATCACCCGAATTCAGTCATAATACAGCAATAGTTAGTCACGGTAAAGTCCTTCCTCCAAGGGTTGTACATGACACCCTCCCGCGCCGTCCGTCAACGTTGCCTCCAGCACCCGAATCCACTCATAATGCAGCAGTAGTCAGTCCCGGTAAAGTCCCTCCTTCAAGGGTCGCACACGACACCCTTCCGCGCCGCGATGACGGCGCGCTCTCGTCTTTGCTGTCATCCTCCAAGTTCTACGCCTCCAAATTAACATCAATGACTATAACCAACACTTTACTCGACTCCCCAGTGATAGCCGTTGGAACTTACATCTACTTGGACGCCGACCACAAGTACCGCTTGAACAACGACAACGCCTTGGACATGCGCATGATTTTCACCAACAAGAAAACAGGCTGCGAAACCACTCTTGACCAGCACGGAATCTCGATGTACGTCAACGGTTGGGGCACGAGTGACCACAAATTGTATGTGGAATACGGCGCCACGGGTTCCGGTTGCATGAAGCTGGACTCGGGCACGTTCCTGATTGAAGCAGAGACCTGGTACTATGTAGCCGTTAGCTTCGACTCCAACGCCAACACGGTAGACTTGTATATCAACAATAACTTGGTGAGTCAACAGCGCGACAGCTTCCACCAGGTGCAGACGCATCGCCCCTTCACGCTAGGGCAGTACGGCAACGGGGAGTTCAATCTCGGCGGGAAAATGAGTCACTTCGCGGTGCTTCACCCTCTCGAACCCTTCAACGCGCACGTCGTCGACTTGCTCATGACGTTGCCGTTGCAGGCAGATGCCAAGGCCTTCAACTTGCCGGGTCTGGTCAGCTATTACACGCTGCGCGATGACAAGATAGCGCATGCAGCAGCTGCGTTAGATAGCGTCGGGACGAGCCACGGCGTTTACTCGGTGATTGTTGAGCCAACTTACGACACAGTCGATGGTTTGGGTATCAAACTGATCAACGGAGTAGGCGACAACCGCGTTGTTACCCAAGAAATGTTGGAGCAAAGCGACAAACAAGGCCGCGAGAGAAGAGAAAGCATCAAAGACGGGATGACACACGCATGGAAGGCATACAAGCAGTATGCGTGGGGGCGGGATGAGCTGATGCCGCAGTCATTGCGGGGTCAAGATAACTGGGGAGGCATGGGAGTGACCCTAGTAGACTCCTTGGACACGTTGTGGGTGATGGGCTTGCGCACTGAGTTCAACGAGGCCTTGAACTGGGTCAAATCCTCGCTTTCCTTCGATCGCGCCGGGACCGTGTCGGTCTTCGAGACCACAATCCGCGAGTTAGGAGGACTACTCAGTGCTTATGACTTGTCTAAAGACAACGTATTTCTGAATAAAGCCGTTGAGTTAGGTAACCTATTGATGCCTGCCTTCTCCACACCCTCCGGGATCCCAAAAGGAATGGTGAACTTCAAGACCCACGCGGCCTCTGGCGGTTGGAGTGGTAATAGCGCGATTTTGTCGGAGTTAGGGACGTTACAACTGGAGTTTCGCTATTTATCTTACGCGACGAAAGACAAGAAGTACGAGGCCGCCGCCATGAAACCCTTGCAAGTCATGCGCACCAAATCCCCGAAATACGGTTTGTATCCCATCAAAGTGAGTGTCAGCGACGGCGGCTTCACGGACAGCCAGGTCACCTTCGGCGCACTCGGCGACTCCTTCTACGAGTACTTACTCAAGGTTTGGTTGCAAGGAAACCGCCAGGAAAAGTGGCTCCGGGATATGTATGACCGGGCTATGGACGGTGTCATGAGTAAGTTGTTGCAGACATCAGCTGGCACCGGTCTGGCGTTTCTTGGGGATTACAACGGCTATAGTGTCAAGCGGAAGATGGATCACTTGGTTTGTTTCATGCCCGGTGCACTTGCATTAGGTGCTTATACCAACCCGGAGGGCGTGGATTCCGAGAGATCAAAGAGGGATTTGAGTGTAGCAAAGGCACTCATGTATACTTGTTATCAAATGTATAAACGGCAAGCCACCGGGATCTCACCGGAATATGTAGAATTCCCAGCCAACGGCGACATGCAAGTGGGATCAACTGCGCCATTCTATATCCTGCGCCCTGAGACAGCCGAGTCGCTGTTCATCCTGAACCAGCTGACAAAGGATCCCGTGTACCGGGATTGGGGCTGGGAGATCTACTCGAACATCAATAGACACTGTCGCACCGCTCATGCTTACGGTGCGCATCCTAACGTCAACTCTGTCAACGCGAGGCCCGATGATCGCATGGAGTCCTTTTTCCTGGCAGAAACAATGAAATATTTGTATTTGCTGCAGGACCCAGACAACACCATCGACATCTTGAACCACTACGTCATCAATACCGAGGCGCATCCGTTGAGCGTCTTTGGCGCCGATCACACACCGGTCCCTCCATAGCTAGATACACACCCCAAAGTCCCGCGGCAGGACTCCCGCCGTAGTAAAATAGAGTAAATAGTGTAGAAATAGAGGTATTTATTATAACAAAATACAATTTTACAAGCTTCTTCTCGCCCACGACGCCGACTCCTCCAGGCTTCTCGCCTACGACGCCGACGCCTCTAGGCTCACTACTACAACAAGGCCGACTCTCTAGGGCTTCTCGCTACAAGGTCTGGCCTCTTCTTGCCTACGACGCCGACGCCTCCAGGGCTTCTCGCCTACAAGCCGACGTCTCTAGGCTCGCCTATTACAACAAGGTCGACGCTCCAGGGCTTCTCGCCTACAAGGCCGACTCCTCCAGGGTCTGGTAGAACTGCCTCACGAGCGGGTCGACGGTTACACTTTTAGAATTAATAGGTTTCGTGAGCCAGAGTCCTTCCAGCGAAGAGACTCGGGACAGCGCCACGTATACTTGCCCATGATCAAATGCGTTTGAAAGCATGAGTTCCGCGCGGGACAGCGTGCAACCCTGACTCTTGTGCACGGTCATCGCCCAGGCCAACTTGAGAGGGATTTGGCGCCGGATCAGCACGCCGTCGTTATTAACACTTTTTTGTTCAAAATCAACCGGTTCGATGGTGACCACACGGCCCGTGTCAAAGGTGACGATAGGGTTACGGTTGAACTCATCAAAGCCAACGACTATACCGCGAGAGCCGTTATAAAGTCCAAAATGATGCAAGAAATTCCTTGTTAGAATAACTTGCGCACCGATTTTTAGTTCAATAGTAGCTGGAACGGTCTTGTCGATGCTCGACTTGATGACGTTCGTGGAGGCCGTCTTGGTGGGACTCACCTTCCACGTGTCCTGCGCCTCAAGCACCACTAACTCATCGGGTAACGCGTCCAACCGCTGCTTGTTCTCCTCATCCACATCCTTATTAGTACAGTACAACCTGGTGGGGATGATGGCGTCGTTAGGGACGGGTTTCCTGCTTATTAGACACTCATTGAGCACTTTGATGCTGCCAGCGGACACCTCGCCGATGCGGAACTCGTTGAGGATGTGGATGAATTTGGGATCCTTTTGTCGGTGCACGGACGTCAACAGGATTGTGTTGTCTTTGCTATTGAGAGACAACTCTGCCCAAAGTGGTGAGGTAAAACAGTAAGATCGAGGTGATTTTCCATGTGACTTGAATATAGGAGGAAGTTGATGGAAATCCCCGGCAAGAATCAGTTGAATGCCTCCGAAAGGCTTCTCTTTCTCCCCTTTCACCTCTCTCGCGATCATATCTAGCAGCTCCAACAAGTCAGCGGAGACCATTGATATCTCATCGATTATCAACACGGTAGTGGTCAGCCACCTCTCAACAGCATCTTTAGACCGCAGCACTTTGAGTAAGATTTTCTGTTTATCTTCTAATGTGACCATAGGGGCGACTCCGATACCTGCGAAGGAGTGCAGCGTGCAACCTCCTATATTCACTGCCGCAATACCAGTGCTTGCGGTGATAGACAGACCTTCTCCCTCACGTTTAGCCAACGCTTGAATCAAGAACTTCAACACGTAGGTCTTGCCCGTGCCCGCCGACCCGGAGATGCAGATGTGCTGTCGGTTGTTGACAACTCTCTCGTATACTAGCTGTTGCTCAACACTTAGTTTCAGGTTTCCAGAGGAAACAGCTATGTCGCTACTGATGGCATCAGCTGGGACAGGCGGCTTCTTCAAACTTCTTAGTTTCTCAAGTTTCTTCTGCTTTGCGGTGATTTGCTTCAATACTTTGTCATCGTCTGAGTTCTTGGTGGGAACTACTACAGTTTCTATTGGTTTCTGCTCGGGATATAAATGATAATTGTCTTCGCTGTAGTACTTATTTATGATGCTCATGATTTCGTCGCCGTATAATTGTACAGTAGTTACACCGATTCCTTTTATAGCCAACAACTCATTCTTATTCTTGGGCAAATTCCAACTTATATTCTGTACTGCTGCATTCTTTAGGATAAGATACAAGGGTTTGGATGTATATTCACTTTTCCTTCTTCGAAACTCTCTGATTTCATCGTATATATTACTTTTAATCTGCTTTAACGACAATACTTTCTCTGTCTTCTTGATCGCACCCATATCACTGACAGCAGGCTTGCTATGTAGATTTGCATGCTCAAGTATGTTGCTATCGATAGCTATTGCCTTCGCTAGGCTACTCTTACCGCGGCTGAAAACATTCATCGCACTACGACCATTGACACTCGACCAAGTCGGAGAGCGCAGCACGCACCTCATGTAGCGTCCAAGCAGCATGACCTCGAGGACTTATCCATGAGGAAAAATCGCTATTTTTGAATAATATTCCAAGAATTGGAATATTTTTAAGACCGTTTTAAATGAGGTAATTTTGTTGTTGGCGCGCGCGAGTAGGTCTTTCTTGCCGCTGCAAACATGCGAGGCGTCTCCTGATTCAGTACTATGCTAATCTATCACTGTTTAAATATCATTGAACAAGAGCCGGTACCAGAGAATTCAAATTACAAATTACTACACATAACACTAGAAGTAGCTACAATGGAGGAGGATTCAGACGCCATACCAGGTTCGCCCTGCATTGCAATTAACATCACTCTTAAAGCTAGCACAAAACATATTGGTATTGTAAAATTCAGTAAGAATCCACGAGTTTCCTTCGATGATAAAGTAAAAGCACGAATAGTAAGAAACTCCTTCCTCAACCTCAATTGTCGCCTTTATCACTCACTCATTTGCACAGGTTATGTACGAATTCATAGATAATGATCAATATACTTCGCTGGATGCGTTCCTTATCCAAAATGGTAATGCAATTATTTATATGTCGGAAGAATATGAAGATATAAGTAAAAACGAAGGTCGTAAGATACATAACCATGTATTCTACGGTAAGAATAATGAAATTGTTTACGTGAAGAAGAATTTGTATCAAAAGAAAGAAGCTATGAATGAAAATCTAGTAAAATTAGTAGGATCAGCCACTCATTTGACGAATACATGTGAAACGGAGAAACCATTTGCATACGCATGCATGAATGTAATAATCACCTCATTGAAATTGATGGAGCTTGATGAGTTGCATGGAATGGTCGATTTCTCGTTTGGTTCATTGAATACCTGCATGAGATTAGATTCAGCAGCTGCTGAAGCAGTTAATTTACTACCTAAACCTGATCATCCTTCACAATTCGGATCTATATACGGCGTTCTGAATCGCTGCAAGACTAAGATGGGTAGTAGGCTGCTAGATAGGTGGTTGCGGCAGCCGCTAATCGACGACGTGGAGATCAACAAACGCTTGGACGTGGTCGAGTTATTGAAGAATTCCACCCTTTCTCGCAATCAACTGCTGGATGGACCACTCAAGGGCTTGCCAGACATCGATACTATCTTGACGAAGATGACGAGGAAGACCGCCACAACCGACTTGGCGGAAGTCTTCCGTTTATACGTGTTCACACGAGCCCTGCCTAACATTTTATCTACTTTTAATGAGTTGCTTGATGTTACAACTGCCAAAATAGATAGTAATACAGATAATTTGAGCGCGGAGGAGCTGTCGCACATCCGGGACTGCATGGCCACCATCTCGCAGAAGTTCAACGTCCCGTTGAATAACTTGACCTTGAAATTCGCGTTGTATCAACAGTTAGTAGAGCATGTTATAGACATGAATCAGCTACCTGATCTGGTGGTTAATCCCATGCACGACCCCGAATTGAACGAGTTACACGAAGAGCAAGTGGAGTTGGAGAACAAGGCGAACAAGCTGCTGCAGGACGCACAGCACGGATGGGCCTCCTTCTGTGATATCAAGTTGGAAAAGGATCCGGCGCACGGATTCATATTCCGCACCACCAAAAGTGACGACGAACGCCAGCTACGAGCCAATAACAGTGAAGTAAGGGTCATATCCATCCCGAAGAACGGCGTGCACTTGACCACCACGAAACTAGAGCGTATTGGTGACCGTTACAAGGAAATCGACAAGGAGTACCGACACTTGCAGAAAGGATTAGTGGCGAAAACAGTTGAGACCGCAATGACCTACATCCCTATCATCGAGGCTGCCTCGTCTATTGTAAGTGAAATCGATGTCTTGTGTAGCTTTGCACAAGCAGCTGCGATAGCACCCGGAGAATACGTGCGTCCCAAGATATTGCCGCAGGGTCAAGGGATCCTCAACATCACCGGCGCGCGCCATCCGTGCGTTGAACTCATGGATAACGTGCAGTTCATTGCCAATAACTACAACTTAGTGAAGAACAAATCATCGTTTCAGATTATCACGGGACCGAATATGGGTGGCAAGAGCACTTACATCCGAGGCATCGGGTCCATCGTTGTCATGGCTCAGGTGGGTTCATTCGTTCCTTGCAGTCACGCCGAGATATCAATTATTGATTGTATTCTCGCCCGAGTTGGTGCTGGTGACGCGGTATCAAAGGGTGTGTCTACTTTTATGGCGGAGATGTTAGAAGCTTCTGTTATACTGGACACCGCCACCAAAGACTCCCTGATTATTATCGACGAGTTAGGTCGCGGCACGTCCACCTTCGACGGCTACGGTCTTGCGTACGCCATAAGTGAGTACATGATCACTAAGTTAGATTGCTTGTGTCTCTTCGCCACTCATTTCCACGAGTTAACCGCGTTACAGTCGCAGCACGCCAGTGTTGTGAATAAGCATGTCACCGCAATGATTGAGCACAACAAATCGGTAGTTATGTTGTACCAAGTCAAGGATGGTCCTTGCACTCAGTCGTATGGTGTGCACGTGGCCAACACAGCCAACTTCCCCGCTTCCGTCATCCAAGAGGCCAAGCGCAAAGCCAAAGAGCTAGAAAACAACGAAAATGTTGACTTTAATAGTGAAAAATATTCCAAAGTAAGCGCGAGCATGCAGCAGTTCCGCAGTGGAATGACCGACGAAAGTATTTTTGCCATGAGTGCGATCGCGGCCGACGGCAGCAACCAGCTGCATAAAGAGCTGGCTTCTCTCTTTCCTCGACATGTAACGGAAGCCTAAACAACTAGTTTTATTTCCTTTTTTTTCTTTTTTCCGGCGCGGACCCCTGGGGCCGCTTTGGTTGGACTGAAATGGCCATCGCCAAAAAAATACCAACAGTAGATGCAACCAAGCCTCTGGGACGCATTTCCTCGCTCCAATCGAGAGATTCCATTGCCAATCTGATGATTGAAGAAGAAAAATCAAGCAGTAGGAGCGATCTTACCTCGATCGTGCCTGTGGAAGTAACTGGTACTAGTAGTAGTGATGATAATATTTCAATTGATATTATTGAGCACGTCGGAGTGGGAGGATTCAGTAATGTTTATATGGGCAGACTGCATATCGGGGCATCAGAATCGATATATCCTGTAGCCGTCAAACAAATTTTAAAGAAGATTCCAAAGTCATATGCATGTTACCAAAGAGAATTGAACAGTTTAAATGCGCTGTCAAACTCTCCTTATATCATTAAACTCTTCGGGTGGGTAGAGTGCAACCGTTACTACTCACTGCTGCTAGGCTACAGCAAACATGGCGATTTATGTGATTTTATCATGAAAAGGTAATAGTTTTTCTTAATAAGTAATTAACTATCACTTACACAAACGTTATCAACTAGGGGCAAGCTGGACGATGGCGTCGCAAGAGCATTCCTGCTCCAAATTCTTTCTGGCCTCTCGTTCATTCACTCGAAAGGAATGTGTCACTGCGACTTAAAGCCCGAAAATATTCTCCTAGATGCACGTAATCTAGTAATTTGTGATTTTGGTTTAGCTCGGCCTATTCAAGCGATAAAAAGCGAAGATGAGATCATTTCCGGCAGCGGATACAACATTGCGCCCGAGATGTACAAATGCCTGATTTACAATGAGCGGTGTGACCTTTGGGCCGTTGGCTGTATTCTTTTCATCATGCTTACTGGTGCACCACCTCTCATTGAAGGTATACCGACCCACTAACACTCCATAATTGACTCTTACTCACTCACTCATTAACCTGCTTACTTACTTACTCACTCACGCGCCAAAGCCACCAAAAAGGACCTACTATTCACCGCTTTATGCAGGTGCATGTATTTTTGTGACGACTTTTATGATATGCACGATCAACTGCAATTTAGTTGGGATAAAAAAAAGATAATCAACGGATTGCTCCACGTGCAGCCAACGAAGCGGTCGACCATTGCAACAGGTACACCATCGCACTACTAACCGACAATATTCCATCTAACTACTCACTTCTAGTCCTGACGGAGCCTTGGATGCGCAGCGGCGACCCCGTTCCGAGTTACCAGCAAATACTTCAAGCATGTGAGCAAAATTAGCGAAACTTGGTAGCATTTCATTTTACTTTTCTGTTAAACAAAATTTTCATTGAATCGATCGTTTAAACTCTGCCAGTTCACTCACTAAGCGCGGAGACCATCTTCTTATGTCTCTGACCCAGTCGACGTCCAAGTATCGACTGTCATTCTCGAGACACCTTTCCCAGTATTCTCGAGCCTCATCGGAGTTGCCCTCAGCGAATAGAATGATGGAATAAATGCCCAATCCATCGGCAAAGGAGGGGTATTTGTTTATCAGTTGCTGAAAATAGTACTTCGCTTCGTTGGTTCCACCCAACTCGTACACAACTAGATTCTTACCTATTTGCGGTGCAATAAAGTCAGGCTTTAACTTAATAGCATACTTGAAGTTCTTCAATGCGTTAGGCCAGTCAAGCAAGCCAGTATACGCATTTGCAATATTGTTGTAAATGACAGGATCTTCTTTTGCAAATATGTTCTTATTACTTAACTTTAACGCAGTATTATAATCACTTAATGCCGCATCCCAATGAAGTAATTTTTCATTCACAATACCACGCGAGAGATAAAAATCTGCATTCGCAGATGGATTCGCCGATATAACGCGATCAAATTCTAAAAATGCTTTGTCAAATTCACCGTTAATAAGGTACGCATTGCCTTGATTATAAGATGCTGACAGTTGTACCATAGATGGTGCAACGGAAGCGGGAGATTCATCCGCAGCCCGTAATGTTAATGGTCCTAACTGTGCAAGTAATGGAATCAATACTAATGCAGCTTTTTGTCTTGCCAAGTTCAGCGCCTCTGCGGTATTTTTCCATAGCATCAACGCGCATAAGACAAGTACAACATACGCATTCATCGCATGCACAACAGGTGTTGGTAAGGTGCAATGAGTCAAGGAAAAGGGTGATTTCCTTTTCTTTTTTAAAGTTTTGCTTCTTTCCAAGGAGTCGGCCCACGAAGGTCTGCAGAAGAAGAGAAGAGATAGAGGCGACGGGGCTCAAGATAGTAGGCTGGCGGCGAGGATATCGCGCACTTCTCTTAGCATTCAAACTTAGGAATGTAATCCCAATTTGCCGAACCGGCGTGGATTCATACAGGCAGGCCGGGCCAGGCCTCAAAATCCCCACCGATTTTGGAAGAGTATCACCACTTTAAACTCCAGGTCTCACTATAAAGACAAGAGTAAGAGGAAGTACCTAGTGCTCCAGGGTTTGACGCAATGAGCGGGATTATAATGCAGCCGTTGTACGAGGAGAAACTGGACTCTATTGGTGAAAGGAGACAGTCCTCGGAATGGGAGATGTTGCGGAAATTTGAGGAAGCAAAACGAGGAAATGAAGCTGAATCAATTGCACCAATGAATGAAGCAGAAACAACAGTAACAAACGAAGATAATAAGACTCCTGAGTGTGAATTAGTAGAAGAACTTCCTCAATTACACGACAAATCCGAGGAGGAAATAGCATTGCTTGTAGCAGAGCATAAGGAAAGAATTAATATGTTGTTAGAAAGCAGAAATATTTTGAATAGTTTAATTAAAACCACAAGCGACAAATACAACGAGATACCCACCAATAACACTGCTAAAATAGAATATAAAAAGGATTATTTCACTCTGAAAAGGTCACTACATGCATTATTGAGGACTATTAAACTCAGCGATGACCTCGTTAGGCGCTATGGACAGCAGTCACTAGTAGACCAGGAAATATACAGCAATAACTACTACACGAAAGAGGAATTAGACGAATACAACCGTGAAATGGACGCTAAAGAAGTATCTCTACAAGTCCCAGTGAGATGGAGCGAGAAGAACATACCCGTAATACACGACGACTATCGGTTGACATACAACGCGTTTTCCCTCGCAAGAGAGGAAGCCATAGCGGTGGACCCTCAAGTGCGCAACCTCAGGAATATTTACCAGGAATTCCTTGCAGCTCGCATTGAGTATGCAAAAGCCGCGGAAGCAGCTGCCAAGGAGCAAGTCGAGAACACTTTTAGCTGCCGGGATTTCATATTGGAAAGGGTGAAATTACAAAAAGATTTGATTTTCCCGGTGCAAAGAGTCGCCGCCCCTCGAATATCCATGTCGGATGCAAACAGCTACAGCGAGTGGAATTCAAGGTCCGCAGCAGCTACTACTGTTGGGCGGCTGTTGAAGCACGCCGATCAGTATGGTATACTCAACAAAGAGTGCATCCCACCACCATTTCCTTACAAAACGAGGACGTTTCACTTGGAGGACTTCGATCGCCAGCTGCAGAAGGAGGACGACCTCAAGCAGCAGCTGGCACCGACAGAGCCGAATACAAACGTGACATTCACCGTGTTCCGCCCGTGGATATTGTCCCGGAAACTCTACTTCAAGCGCGTACTCAAGAGACGTCGTCGCTTTAGCAAGCTAAACTCAAATGACAAGCTATTAGTCAAGTCGTTCACGGATGAGTGTATCGAGGAAAGACTTCAGTTCATCGAAGAGAACTACCCAATCCCTGACGACGATGAAGACGTCGATGACTACGATCCCGCCACGGATTTAATATACCCAGCAAAATTCCTATTCAATCTGCCAAGACCTGACATTCACCCCGATCCCGGCGGACCGGCGCAACAACCAAATGCTTTGAAGACTAGCTACGCTTACAACCCAACTGTAAACTTGTGGGCGGATGCAAGGAGTGCAGTTAGTAGTTCCAATACTAACCAGCGCTTTACCGGATCTGGGTACCCACGGCAAGATAGGGCGACTCACTCTAGCTCTTACTCCAGGTACTCCAATGGCAGCAAGGCTGCTCAACAGAATCAAAATCCACAAGTAGAGATCTTCGACCCATACTACGATCCTGCGGTGCCACTGCAGATAGAAGGGTTCGAGCACATGAGTAGGTGCATCAACCTGGTGCATCCAGGTGACATCAACATCCACATTTATGAAGGAAATCGAGGCAACCACGACTCAGTGCGCCCTGCGTTCTCCTTCCCCGACACGCCACTACCCGGGTGGTCGAAGGAACTCGTGATAAGAATGGCTGGATCAACAAAAGGTTACAACGAAATTTCCTATTTACCTCCAGACAGGAACAAGCGCATCAAGAACAAGCAAGAGTTGAACGAGTTCATCTCCCGCAACGGGATCACCAGCTCTATCGTGAATAAATTCGATTTTCGATCTTGTTTTTGTGTCTGTCAAAAGCCAGAAGATAGCAGTAGTAAGTACTTGGAATGCGCGCTGGGTTATGGCGGTTGTCAGGGTTGGGTGCACACGGCCTGCGTGGGTTTAGGCTCATTGTCGGAGGCTCAGATCGAGGCATTACCTACTTGTATTTGCCCTCTCTGTGCCTTGTATTTAGAGGGAACCGACGAGTTGAAGTACACCAACGGCGCAACAGTCCTCAGTAAGATGACGTTTCCGGTGACTACGGGTGTGACGTACGTCAACGGTATGTCGATAGAAGAGACAACAAAACCACCTAAAGTTTGGGGTATTACGTCAGTTGCAGCGGCGGCGAAAGGGAGCTTGTTGCAATGCCAGAACGACCTTTACGAGGTCAATCACATGGCGAAGCTAGTGGTCAAAGCGTCCATCGAGTCAAAGGAGTTCCAGCGTGCGATGGGCATCATACCAGTGCAGAGCGCAGCACCGCCGCCGCCGCCAGTGCAACACTCTTCAAGTCTGCAGCAGCCGATTGCATCACAAGCGCAGAGTGCCACCTCAGGAATGCCGTTCAAGACTTCTTCGGACTTGATGGTGGGGAAAGTTCCTCCTAAAATTGTACTACCTAACACTGGCCACGGTGCCACTGCAGCCGCGAGTGTGCAACCGAAGGCAGAGACTAAGAATGTGTTGCCTATCTTGCAGCATCGACTGTTCTCCTTCGTACCTCCTGCAGCAGGTGACCAAAAACCTGTTGCCGTTGCCTCACCTGTCGCCGAGAAGAAGCCTCCTGTTCCCGAGAAGAAACCCCCTGTCGCCGAGAAGAAACTACCTGTTCCTGCACCGATAATCCCTGCATCTGCGCCAGTCAGTGAGCCTATGAGTGACGATGCCGAGGAGGTAGACGACAATGATGACTCAAAAGCAAAAGCTAAAGGGCGCAAGTATCGACTAACGGTTACTGGTGGTTGGATGAAGCATAACCAAGTAGACGCATTAGGTGGTGCATCTGCTCCTCCCCACGAGCTCGACAAGTCTATTACTAAGCTATCCATGTACACAGTAAGCCCGATCGCCTTCGATATCGGCCAGTTAGCCTTGGATAATCATAATGAGTATGGAGTTGCGCACACGGATGTGCTAGCCACTGACTTGGTGGAGAATGTAGTGAACACGCCATTCCCGCCCAATGAAACCTTCTCCGCGATATTGCCTCTGGAGGACGGCGGACTGCGCACTGCTTGCATCGCATGCCCTCAAGCAATGAAGTCAGTCCACGATGTATGCACCAGTCGAGTGAGGTGCGCATACTGTTACGATGTCATTACTATGGATGCGATAGAGGTAACCGATGACGCTGAGGGTTTCGCGGAGAGAAGCAAGTCCAAGTCAAAGAAAGGAGACACCCCAAAGGGTAAAGGCGCCGATGAGCGCAAGAGTCAGCTGATGGCGCAACGAGCGAAGAAGCTGGTGGAAATGTCCTTCGGGGCTGTGAGCTACCAGCTGCATCCGCAGTGCGCGTTTAAATTAAAGTTTGATTTAAAACAACAAGAAGACGCAGAAAAAGCGCAAGAAATAGCCATGGAAGCCATCGACTCGTCGTGGGACAAGATCGACAAGGCAGGGAGCACCAGCGCGGCAGTGGACAAACGATACAGTGATCCGCGCATAGTTAGCTTGTTAACGGACATGTTGGTGCATCCTCACATCACATTTGGCTCGTTTTATGAGTACGAAAGTGTCGACGACGCAGAGTGCGACTTATGCGGACGATCAGGCGGAATTATGCAGTTCTTTGACCTGGCGTCCGACTGCACTGACCTTTCTCCTCCATCGGAAGACGGCTGGCTGGCACACACCGCGTGCTTGTTTCTACTGACTAACTCCTCCTTGTTGAATGTTGTTTCACGCAATCAAAAGTCTGTCTTCGACCAATTGATGTCGTCGTATAGATGCTCCATCTGCAGCGGATCACGTGGACTTAGCATTCGTTGCTCCGCGGCTACTTGCACGGTCCGCGCACATCCTCTATGTATGATCCAGAACCAACCACACTGGCGACTATCCCATCTCCACCAGAGCTCGGATCGCTGCCTCGCGGCGCTTTGCCCCGCTCACAATATCAAGCAAAACTTGTGATTACTGTGCACTATGTCACATTGTAAATAACTATTAGGACACCTCCTCCGAGAAACTTATTCAAAGCTGAGGCTTCTTCCCCCATTCCACACCTGTCGCCCGGCCCTGGAATAGCCGGTAAAAATTCGGCGACGATGCAAATAAGGGAAAATAAAGATCAAATGGAGGGTAAAAGTGTGCGGTTCAGCATAGACGAAGGACCAGAGTACGAGGAGGCGTCTCCAGTCCCTATGGTGCTGGCGCCTCCATCGGTGCTTTCAGGAGGAGCTACAGCTAAAAGGCGAGGATCTGTCCTAACTAGTTTTGGAATTGAAAATTATAATAGGTTTATAGCTAAGTTGAGGCAGTTGCTTCTTGGTGCGGAGTTGACATCCGACAATGATGACTTAGAACCAAAGTCTCCGATTAATAGGAAAAAGCAAATCGAGAATCTATTCAAACTGATAGATGTTGATAATAGTGGGAAACTGAGTCGTGTTGAGTTCAGTAACTTCATCTCTAGTGAGGAGTTGGGATTATTTGACATCGTTGAGCATAAAACAGACTATGATGATACAAAGTCTAATGATCACTTAGGATTATTACGCGTAACTGCTGAGGAGAAACGGGATTTAATCAAGATGCTTATCGAACAGATAGACAATAACCATGATGGCTACATTTCTTTTAAAGAGCTAGAAGAGTTTTTATCGGTAGTTCCAGCAACATCAGCAAGTGCTGATGGAACTACAATCGTAGAATCTGGAATGTTATACTCTGTTGTGCGTTCAGCAATAAGGGAGCTATTAGTAAGTAATGGGTACGACATCTTCAGTGGTTCTCAAGACAACAACGTGATACAAATGCTTGCCTCGTCGACAAACGACCTCAGCAAGGTGCGTGGCGGCCAGTCCATGGACAAAAAAGTATTCATTCGTCTATTATTGACGTTGGACATTCCTAAATTGAATAGAGAAAATAACAAACTTACCAACGATGAAGCCGCGACTGTTGCCAACCACTTGGACCACAGCAACAAAGGCATTGTGACAGCTAGCGACCTGAAGAAGTGGCTGTTGGGGTCACTCACAGCGCGAGAAAAGAGCAAGATATTGATCCCGTTATTGGTGTTTATACACGAACGTTACGACGATAAAATTGAGAGTTTCTTCACTGCGTTGAACGCGCAAGCCGACGTCAGCAGCAGGATCTACTCCGCGGATTTCATTGACCGCCTGAAGGTGCTCGGGGTAAAGTGCAAGGATTACGACCAACTGTTTGGAGCTTGTTTGTATTCAAATAGCAACGACCACTGGATCACACTTGAGAGTATCGAGGACTCGATAACATCCGCGAGAGAGTATATCGATGTGAAGGAGTACTTGAGTGCCACCTCACCGATGCCGAGCACACCAGTGTCAACACATATTAGTACCGCGCATATGAAAAAAGTATTTGATATTGTGAAGAAGGAGATAGACGTTGAAGACCAGGTCGATATCAGCTGCTCTGTAGAGAAGAAAGGGATCGCCAAGGTGTGGAGACCATCGAGCAAGAAGCCGCACTTGGCAGTGAGTGCGCACAAGACAACTAAGAAGCAGCGGCAAACAGATGACCTCAACAACAGTACGTCACCTATCCGTCGCAGGGATGGCAAGCTGATACATCTAGGCGGGGGTGCTGCAGGAATGGGTGTGAAGCAGCTGGTGAATGAGGGCTACCGCTTCCACACCGGCAAGTGGAAAGGCTGGCCCTTCGACTACTGGGATTGCTGCCGAAGCAGAGACAAAATGTGCCCAAATTTTATAAAAAAACAAGTGAAAATCCCAGTAAAAGATATTCTAGAGAACAAGGATCTGGCGAAAGGAGAAGAGACGTTCATCGACAAAACCCTCGAGCGCGAGCAGAAGAAGCTGGCACTGCGGAGCCAGAAGAAGGACATCTGCTTCGTGCTGTCAAAGGAGTCGTTGCCTATCGATAAAGGCCTGGGTCACACGGGACCAATCACCTTGTATGAGAAGGTGAATCGACCGTTAGAATATAACGGTAAAACATTTGAATCAGTAGCTTACATCAAGGACAAGCATCGCGACTCCAAGGAAGCGATGGCAGTCAAGTACTTCGTCACACCACAAGTAGCGCCACCTGCACCGCCTGTTGTCAAGCTATTCAAGTTTGAGAAATCCGAGCAAAAAGAGGGTGAGTTGGACTCGTCAACAGGCAAGCCGATTATTTACCCCTTTGAGCTCAGCGAGAATAGCGAGGTGTACATCGACCTGCGGAAGCTTGACTCGATGATTGAGAAGGTAGACGAGGTGTTGGACAACAGGCCATTGCCACCGGAAGTCAAGGAAAAAACGGATAGAATTATCTTGGACAACAAGAAAAGAAAGGATATTATTCACGAGATTGCAACGAACATCCGCAGCGAGTACGAGGTGAAGAGCCAGGCGTTGCTGAGTAAAATAGTCCACACCTTCGAGAATAAAGTGTCGAATATCAACGACCGCATCAAGAACCAAGACACACTTTTGCTGGTTGAATTAGAAAAAATTAAAGCAGCAAATATCAATATAGTCATCGACAACGAGAAGCATCACCAGGCGTACCGCCATCTAGTGGGGAAGATAGAGAAACGGATAGGAGAGTTGCTGATAAAGAGCAAGGCACAAGATAACTATATTCTTGATGAGACCAAATCCCAGCGACGTGCGCTGATAACGTTGCAGCAAAACTTCAATGACTACCGACTAGACAACAGCAGCAAGCTGGTCACTGCCATTAGAAGAGTGATAGTGGAGGAACTAGAGAATAAGAACAAGAAATTAAAAACTTGGCGCCCTGCTGGTGCTCTTGTGACTCCTTCCAGCAGTAAAGAGCCGATAACACCCGCAGGAGTATGGAGACCCGTGAGTAAAAAGCAATACACACCAAGACCAGCCAAAGAGGCGCCAGCTCCTCCCAGCCGAACACGTACGCCATCGAAGGAGACGCCATCGAGAGTGTCGGTATCCAGAGAGAAGCCATCGAGAGAGACATCACCGAGAGTGTCGGTATCCAGAGAGACGCCATCGAGAGAGACGCCATCGAGAGAGACGCCATCGAGAGTTTCGACATCGAGGAAGACTCCGACAAGGGAGACGCCATCGAGGGTATCGACTTCAAATGAGAAGCCAGTAAGAGAGACATCTAGAAGTGTGAAGCACACACACTTGTCTGCTGAAGCTACCACCGAAAACGACACAAAAAGCAGGAATTATGAAGATATTTCGTGGGAGAAGGAAATAACCAATGAAGACGTAGTCACCAGGAAGAAGACGATCAAACTGAGCATTGAAGACAAGGACTCGTGGCTGCGCAGAATCAGGGCGAAGGTCAGCAGCATCATCACGACGTGACCGCGCCCACCTTTGAATCTTGTAATTAACTACCTCTTGGTACTGTACCCACACCTCTCCGGACCGGCGGTCCTCTTGCTCTTCAAATTGAATGGTGACACCAGAAGAAAAAAAGATGGCAGACTACGTTGCAGACCCAGATGGTGTCATCATGAAAGCAGGGATGGTGCTGTCAATCTCGTATTCACAACACGATTCACGAGAGCATTTCCCTTCAATAATTTGTCTTCCGTACCATGAGAATGCGCCTGGGATGGACCAAAGGTCGATTAATAAAGAAAGCACAGCAATATCTCTGTCGGAACAGCAGGAAAGTAGTCACGATGGTGTAGTTTTGTCTGCAATCGAGCAACAACCAACTAGCTACGAAAGTAGCACACCAATTATGAACATCGAGCAATCATCAATCGATCCGCAATATTCTGAATGCTTACGTGTAGTTGACCAACAAGATACAGATTTTCGCAACAAAGAAATAGAAACTGTAAGTGACAATAATATCGGAAATCTAGAAATAATCAAAATGATTAATGACATGAATGGGGGAGACTTCACACGAGACATTACTGCAAGTAACTGTAACGTAACGCATAACACACCTGAAAATGCTACACTTATAGAATCTCCCAGCAACCAAGATACTCTCAATGTCCGTGATGCAGCGACAGTCTCCATCGACCATCAGGCATCACCGATAGCCGAAACAACCAAAGAAGTGTCCAGCGATGTTGCAGAACCAGCTGTCATCACGTGGGATGAGAAATGCCACAAAATGTTTACAAAAATTCTAGAAGAAACAAGAGCAAAAGCGGAAAAGGAGGCGACTAGGCGGGCTGTAGAGGCGGTATCCAGTGGCCAGAAGGACGCCGCGTGCTTCGAGGAGATAGTCTCTGCGTCCCTGATGGACTACGTGATGCTATATCAGAAAGCTTGCGAATTAAGGTAGCATCTCCACACTCAGCTCCACCAGCTCCTCTAACTTGCACTAACTAACGCCTTTTATAGCTTACATTTTGAGCAAGAAAAATCTAATTTTAATTTAACGAAGCAAATATCCAAGAAATCGCTCAAAGACGCCATTGAGGAGACCGCAGCAGCTAGTGAGAAGCAACTGCTTCACTCCCCAATCTCGGCGAGTAGCAACAAAGCTTCCAACTGTGCATTGAAAACAGAATTTGAATACGAATTGCCCGAAGAAGAAGAGGAGGAGGACCCCGCGGTGAACGGAAACAGCAACCACGACAGTAAGGATGACAGCAATGCCACGTTGAACCGCAAGTTCTCTCCTGATGTCACATACGACCAGATGGTGTCCATGAATAAGCAGCAGTCTGGCTACCCAGCACTGAGCGTTGAGCGCAATTCCTTCGCTTCTTTAGGCTACGAAATGATGGGCAATCTCTCGTCGGACTACAGCTATCCTCTGGGTAAAATGGGTAACCTCTCATCAGACTGGTACAGCGTCCAGGGGACATCCGATTGGTCTGCGAAGGATAATAGTGTCGACAGAAGCTACGGATACATACCCAGTGTCAGCACTAATTATGCATCACCATATCAATCAGAACTAGGCGACTGGAGACCAGGTGAAGATCCGTTTCAAAGAAAATCTGTACCACAGAGCATTCAGGCAACCGATGACTCCGCAATTAAGAGCGATGGCAGCAGAAAGAGAGTGGTCCCAATCATCAACACCAAAAGCAAGAAGTTTTCGCCGCCGACAATGAAGTAACTGTTATTATTGAAATACAGTTTGTTGAAATGGCTGTAAAGTACTTAAATATTATGCTATTATTCCTATTTTCTAACCTTTAAGCGCAGTAATCGTCTGAGCCAGAGGGCGCGGTTGTGCACCCTTTACTACACTTAGTCTTGACTGAAGGCGTAGCGCCTGAACCAGAACAGTAATAAAGGGTATCAGCATCCATGTTTAACCCGTCGTCACCGCAATAATATCCAAGGTGCGAGCAAGTAGTGCTAGTAGCGCAATAGTCATCATAACCTGAAGGCGCAGTCGTGCAGCCATATGTACACTTCGACTTCGTAGAAGGCGTAGCGCCTGAACCAGAACAGTAATAAAGGGTATCAGCATCCATGTTTAACCCGTCGTCACCACAATAATATCCTGTATGTGAACAAGCACCAGAACTACTACCAGAGGTTGTTAAATAGCAGAGAACATTACTCGTACCATACGAATTTTTTCCCGTTGGGGACGAATTTTGTTCGATAACATTGATTGTACCTCCAGAAATACTAGTGATTATAGCTACGTGACCATAAGATGATGTTGAAAATACAACTAAATCACCAGGTTGTGGCGATGATGTCTTGTATACACTACTGGGATGGTTAGAACACATTTCGTTAGCATTGGCATACCATATGGCTGGTGAAACTCCAAGTTTAGTAGCAAAATAGCGCTGTGCTAATTCGACACACTGATACTTGTAGCCGTAAGTCCCATAAGAGGAGCAGGAATTCCCAGTGCATTGATCTTCACCATTACTATACGCATCAACACCATTATATGACGCCATAGATGTCCCGCAGGACGGCGCTGAGGAGCAGGAAGAAGAATTATAGTTACCCATCTCACCTTCACGGTAGAGAAGCTTGGAGCTGGTCGCAGCCACGACGACTAGCAGGGCAACAAGAACGGAGATAAACAACATCATGTTTGTTCTACGGTAGAACTTTGTTGAACTGAACTGGAAGGTCTAAGATAGGTAGGTTTTTCACACGGCCCTCCAGGGCCGTGCCGTCAAGAGGTGGGTTCTCAAAGTTTACTTATTATTTACAGTACAACGACGTCGTCCTTATCGCTTTCTAACAACGGCTTCGTCATGTAGTCATTCACGGAATATCCGTCTTCATTATTACCATGAACACTTGAAACAAGTGTAAAGTCTTTGCCTTTCTCCTGCGAGTCGTTGGGCAAGAGACTAAACAGCACGCGGTTGAACAAAATATACACAATAATACACGCTGCAGCAAAGCAGAAAGTTGAAAATACAAAGTATATAGTGCCAGCGTAGTACTCGATAGTTTGGGAGTATATTGCATCGAACACGGGAGTCAGTAGTAACGACAAGGACTGTATTGCCGCGAAGGCAGACAAAGCCTTTGCTTGATTGGTAACCGACACACTATTGGAAATAAATGACCGCGACCGAGGTGTTGGCGACCCGGCTAACAGCAATAATAACGTAAGGGAGAATAAAGAATTCATTGATTTTTGAAATGGTATAAGCATGTAGTACAGCACACGAGTTGAGTACCCCAAGAGGACCCAGTAAATATCATGCACCGGACGATTGCGCACATATTTCACTACTTCAGGGACTACAACCATGGACACGACCAGTAACAATGCCTCCGCCGCCAAGAAATAACCGATGAAATCAGAATCCCAGCCAAATTTATACTTTAAATAAAATATTGTAATCCCTCCTTCCGCCATTGCAGGGATATAGAATAAAAAAAAAGCCCAGAAGACATATACAGCTGGTATGGAGACTCGGGAGAGATGAGTCGAAGTATCACTCTTGCGGTGGTCATCATGAGTGCTAATGTCCACATGATGCTTGGTTTTGTCGGCTGTAAGAGTAACAAGCCAGCGAATATTATCGAAAGTAGCAACCAAACTGCTACAAAATGTTGTTTTTGAGACCCCTTCAGCGCGTCGCTGATCTCTTCTTGCCTTCCTTTTCTCGGAAGAGAACGATTCTTTCATACAAAATACTATGAACATTACACACATTAAAGTACTCATGAGAGAGAATGACAACGGCTCTAAGAACCCTCTATTTGCTGCCCAAACCCCTCCGACTAATGGACCTAACACTTTACTAACAAATAATGAACCTTCAATCAATGCAAAATAATAACTTCTATCACTAGGTGTAGTAATGTCTGAGGCGTAGCTAAATAAAGCCATTGAAAAGGTATTATAAGCACCACTACAACCGAATAAAATACATGCCATAATAAGCAAAACGTTCCAATACTTAGGTTGGAAATAGACTATACCCAGGATACACGAAAGATATAATAAATACGTAGTCAATGGTATTAACATTGTCAATTTACGACCTAATCTATCAGCCATAAGTCCGTAAAATCCAGCTGTCATAAATGCGGGTAAATATAAGGAAAGCTGCAGATATAAATCTACCATAGCAGCGTATTTACTAACATCACTTGAAGTACAATCATCATCATTATTGTGACTATCTCTACTGTCACAAACTAATTGTATCACGATAAGATTCGTTAATGGTATTGTGATAAATATTGCCATATAGTACAGGAATGCGGGGACAAGCGTCATTCCTATTCTAGGCTTTTTGAAGTAGTTAATGAAATTGGCCCAACAACCATTTGTATTGCCACCAGCAGGAGTATCAACTACTTGTGTCATCAAAGCCTCCACGTTATCGAGCCAATTAGAAACACTCTCTCCAATCAAGTCATCCCTTTCACTGGCACTCATTATGCACAATAAACCAAGACCAAGACCAAATCCTCTCCAAACCTGTCTAGATGCAAGAGGAAAAGAGAAAGATCCCGAGATCCGGAGATGCGGCCTGCAAATCATTCAATGACAGACTGAAGCAACAAACAATGAGAAGAATCGAGGAAGATGTGTCCTTTTCAATTATTTATGCCAGCTTTTCGAAAGCTTTTGCTTAGTTTATACGTCCTAGCGTGAAAAAAACTCGGAACTATCATACCTTGCTCAAAATCGATAGCTCATCACTTAATAATAATTAGAGTGTGAAGCCTGTTGATATCATGCTACTTTAAATTTTGCTACATTCTTTCATTCTTTCTAATACAGACGCTAATAGTCAACACGGACAGGACTATATTATAAATAGGAACTTACCGCCTTGTGCCGTGCAGGTTCTGTGCCAGACAGCAAGGGGCCTTTAATTACAGTAAGGTATAAAAATATACACTAACATATGATTTAAAGTAGCTTATACAAGCCCGGCGCAAACACCGGGTAC
>JACCDO010684472.1_pt1 | contig 30340 bp, 27 predicted proteins | sample 7446101 | NCBI WGS metagenome assembly JACCDO01 (sample SAMN15323440, study PRJNA562643) | freshwater metagenome | isolation source: river surface water | place: USA:Blue River Watershed | collected 2017-08-16
TATTTTTGCAGACTTTTAATTTTGAGCACTTTTTTTAAAAGTGCATTAGGCCCATTGCCCTTCTTTAAATGGGTTAACAGGGATTTCTCCAAGATGAGCCTTGTATCCTAATACCTTTTTATCAAACTCTAATGCACCAGGTGTTAAATCTCCATTTTGTGCCATTATATTACGAATGTCATTTTCAGACTCTGATGGTTTAACTCCATAGCAATTTACTCCAAAACGGAGTTCAGGGTTATCAAAATAACCTCCATTTACTCCAGGAGTTCCACACGCCATTCTCTGATCCTCAGGACCTTGTTGCATTTTATTAAATGTATCCTGTTGAGTTGGATATACTGCAGCTTGCCCTTTTACCCATCCATAATTACACCAATCAGCACCCTTTTGCCAGGCTTCCTTAACTTGATCATATGTTGCTAATTCTGCCCCAAATGCCTTACATAGTGGTTCTGCATCAGTATAAGTGTATTTATTTTGAGCTACATTAAATACCTCTTTTTTACCTGGTAGGAGTTTTTCCATTGCACCTTGTTCAATAAATTGCTGCTCTGGAACAAAAGCAGGTGGAGGAGGAATTACAGCTGGTTTATCAATCCCTAAAAACTCCTTTATTTTCTTCCATATTAACTCAAAACCTGCTATAATCTGCACACGGAATATTACTATAATTATAAATAGTACAATTAATATACCCAATGTTAATATTACAGATATTGACACAAATGGTGAAGAATTGTTATTTATTGCAGCATTTATAGAATCATTAATAGGCTCCTTAATATTATTAATTGTATTTGTAAATGTGTTACCTAAATTAGATACACCGTTACTTACAGTATTTGCAACAGAATTTGCTACATTATTAACTGCATTTAACTTATTAGTTACAAATGAGTTAACTTGATGTAAACCCGAATTATTAGTGATATTCTGGTTCATTCTATTAGATCACACTATTGATTCTTATAATTATTTTTTTATGATTATAAAAATCTATTATTGCTATAAAGCGGTTGTGATATTTTTAAACTTTTAAAATACTATTGTAACAATTGTAATAACTTTATACGCCATCTTCTACCGTACGATTTCCTCCACGCATATTGATATAGCTTCTCTGTTGAGGAGTAGTGCATACACATCCAGTATCAGATGAATATGATGCAGAACAGCATTCAGGTTTTACTTGGTTATTCTCAAAAATGAATAGACTATCAGGGCCGGGCTGGAACTCAGGGCCCAGCAGAGGTTCATTCGGAGCAGTAAAACGCCAAGAACTTGCTGGGTTATTTGATGCTAAACGTACATCATCAAATGCACCAATTGGCTCATATTTAGCCTTAGCACCACCTGCATTTTCTAAGAAATAACCCATAAATCCCTCACTTGTTGAACTACGTGATGAATAAACCATCATTATGTTTGCAATTAAGAGTAATATTAACCCAGTAATCAGAAATCCTGTTTTCATTCTACTTATATCACTTTAGATATTCTTATGTATTCTTGAAAATCCGGAGTCTCTCTGATACCATTGGATATGTCTGATGAATGGACTTATATCCAATATCCGTAAAGTCTCGGACTATTTTTTCAGATTTGTATTCAACTCCATTTTTAATTTCTGAGAATTGGATTATAAAATCACCAGATTCTGTCATTAGAGTTTTACCTTTTAGGAGCACGTTTCCAGACTTTACATTTCCATTAATCCGTTTCCAGACTTTTGCATCAGACTCCGTTTCCAGACTTATTAAATCCGTTTTCCAGACTTTTGCATCAGACTCCACATACCCTTGAATTTCTCCATTTATAACTCCTAATACCTCAGTATACTTATTTGAACTATCTATAACAAAATCCCCTAATTTTATTTTACTTAACATAGTATAACCATTAGGAGTTTTTATTAGAGTATTTCCAGACATCAATGATATTTCACTATCCGATTTAATACTGTCCTTCCATAAACTATAATTTTCAGATTTATTTAATACTTTAAAGATTGCATAATTCCATAATAGTTGTCCTTCAGAATCATCATCTTCTAATTCCTCCCAATCTCTAAAGATTATTGTTTCATTATTATTAGCAATTACGGGTATTTTATGAGTTGATGTATTAAAACAATACAGTATATCAGACTTAGAATTAGATTTTATTGCTCTACTATCATTTTCAACCAATTTCCAGATTCCATCTTCTCCTTGAACTACGTGTGAACCTGATACATTAATTCCCTTAATATCATACAATGATATATCCTTTCCAGACATTTCTAAAACAGCCGTTATAATCCCACAATTATCACCTAATTCATCTCCTATTATAATATCACTTACATTAACTTGGATAATTTTACTATTACGTTTGACAAGTATTTTAGTATCTTTTGCAAAACAAAATCCATTCTTCATACTCATAGCACTATCAACATCACCTGCAATTACCATTATCATAGCTAATATAGTTGCAATAATTGCACCTAATACTGATAATATAAGTGGTATGAAAGGGAATAATACAAAAATTAAAATTATAATAATTGCAAGTAGAATTCCACAAATTATCATAATAACTTTAATTATAAACTGAATTGTATTAAGTATACCTCTAAACATAGTTAGACCTTGATATAGAGTATTAACAACTACTGCATTCAATCTTCGGAATGCCATACGTAAATATTGGATAATTCTGCTCATTTCGTGTGTGGCAATAGTAAATCTTCTAAAAAATGGATCCAATAGCTCCAAAAATGCATTATACATTTTAGTTCCAAGGCGTCGTAACATATTAAGCATATGCAATCCATCATTTGCAATATCAGTGTGCTTACCAAAAATTTTAAGAAATGGGGCCATAGCCATTTCCATAAACTTATCAACATAAGTCTTCATACAAAAACTAAAATTATCTGTTGCAAACTCCGTTGTAGATCTCGGATCATCTTTTGGTTTAAAAAACCCTGCCGCCGCCATTACCGCAAAATTACATCTTTTTTTATCCCAATTCCTCATAATAGCCGATCGTTCCATTTTAGATATTAAATATCCCAATAGGAATAGCATTCCTAAAACGATTAACATAAATGGCCATTTAGAGTCCATTCTCCTTTTAGGAATTTAGAAAGGAACATTCTCAAATATTTACAGTCTACTTTTAGACCCTCTATAGGCTGCGACAACTCCTATTTATACTAAGCGTCGTTCTAAACATTTACTATAATGTATTTCTGAATCCGGAGAACATAACTCCATATAATCTCTTACTATTGTTCCATCTTCCAATTCAATCTGTGAATTTGGTACAACTATAAATGATACTACTTCCTGCGTACCCTTATAAATATTACCCTTTGATCCAATTCGCTCCCAGATATTTAATACATTATTCCACTTTAGTAAAGAAGGGGTGCACAATATATCATTTCCAATTATACAGTGTTCATAGACCTTTTTTCTAATTACTCCAACAACTTCACTACCAGTTGATAACTTATCACCTATTTTTATATTTTTAGCTTGAACTATTGATTTATCTTTCATACGAATCTTTGCATATTCATTAATGCCTGGAGAGTATTCAGTAAAATTATATGCCTGTGCGTGACTTCCAGCATTAATCTTATTTTCAATCATTTTCATTGTATCCATATCTCCTTCATTCGTTTCATCATAATCCAAAAAGACTAAATCCCCCACAGGTATCTTATTATCACTTGTATCAAGACAATATAATGGTTCATCTGATTCCCATTTCCCTGCACTAATTGCATTTGGATGTTGCCCTGCCATTATATATTTTCCATTATATTCTACATAATGATTTGTACTTACTTTAATATTATTAATTAATACCATTGGCTGACCTTTAGAGTAAAATTTAAATGTACCTGTTACAGCTGACTTTGTTGGCAATAATACATCTCCAATTTTAATAGATGAAATTGGCATCAATCCTTTATCCTTAACATTTATTAAGGTATCCTTAGGAAAACAAAAAGTATCAAGGAAACTGAATAAGAATGTATTCGTAAATGATGTTAATCCAGTAATACCTGATAGACCCATATACATTACAGAAAATAATATTGCATACATTCTTCCAATTAACATTTTAATACGTATAGCACTTACTCTTAAATTAAAGAAAAAAGCTGATATTCTTTCAGTAAATTCTTGAAATATTACACCTATACCACCACCAAGGGATGCAATTATATTTCGTATTGAACTTATAGCGTGAAATATTATTTGTAATAATCCAGTAAAATCTTTAAGGATTGAACCAAATGATCCGAACATAGAGGATGAATGCATTTGGAATGTTTTTCCCATACAAAAATGGAAATTTTCTGCAGTATTATATCCAAAAAATGCAGCAAATGGCATTATCATAGGACTACATCGATATTTCCCCCAATTCTTTTTAACATTATTTATATCAGCAACTATATTTGTCATTGACATTAGTGATATTATTACAATTATGATAAACACGATAAAGCATAATGAATTAGTAGCTGACCATAATTGATGTTCAGACATCTCCCTACTTTCGACAAACAACCAAGTCTTAGTTACTTTTCTCTCAATTATTTCTCATAATTTACAGAAAAATATTATTTGACCACTGGGTATTATTAGATATTACATTACAAATTATTTCTTATTTGTATTTTTTTGAGTTAGTGAATAATTATTGCGGATCCAATTACGATCCTTTGCAAAAACCGTACTGGCATCGGGAGCAGTTCTTACTGATAACTTTGATACCGCATTCAGCTTTCTGTATACAGATAATGCCCCATATGATTTCATTGCCTTCTTTAATGCACCTTGACGTTTTGAATCAGCTAAACGATATGAATAACCATATTTAATTAGCTCTCCTTTCCGGAGAGCACCTATACCTTTACCATCTATACCCTTACCTGGTAAACCACGATCCTTAATACATTGTGGTGGTACATATGCAGAATTCTTTTTAGGAAGAACTGTAAATAATTTGCCTTTACGTCTTACTGTATATCCTTGACGTTTAACAGAATTTTTGAATTTACGCGTGTAACCACGTCTTAATATATATCCAGGTGGACATTTATTGTCAGACATCTCCTATTCTGGTACAGTATTTTTGTTTTATCCGCTAAACTCTTTTTCAGCTTCTGTACCATTAGTATCACCAGAAGGGTCTTTATGGATATATGGGTGTTCTTTTAATACTGTTCGTATAAAATTACTATATGGAATTGTTTCAGGTATTGAATTTCTACTAAAAAAATCTTTAACAATATTTAAAGCTAATTGTATTGAATCACGTGATTCTTCTGGAAATACATTCATATCAATAGGTTCAGCGGATTTGTTTTGTAAATTTATAGAGTACATGTAAAATTGTTCTAAGTTTTTAATATAATTATTTAATAATTGTGGACTTTGTGTCATATCCGCAGGTATTTTATCAGATAATACATTTGCTTCATATAGCTTGTATTTTGCATTAAGTATATTTTTTTTAAAATCTACAAACTCACTACTTTCTTCAGGTACATCTTCTTGAAATCCACCCCAATCTCCGCCGACGACATGTTCATCATCAGAATCACTACCTCCATATAAATATGACATCCTAATCAATAATTATCTATTTTGCACATATCCCATACGCAACTAATAATAAACCTATTACTGCTATTATTTTACTTAATTCATTATTATCAGTAAAATGCTCTTTTATTACTTGATTTGTACTATGTTTAGGGACAGGAGGATCATATTTTGTATCGGTATTTGACTGAGCTTGTAACATTGTTAAAGTTGTATTTGTATCGTGTAATGCCTGTATTGTCTTATTCTTTCCTCCGGAGCCAAGAGGAAGTGGTGCTACTTGTATTTGTTTTATTTGATGTTTATCCATATTTATAGAGTTTTCTATTTCTGTGTGTCAATATAAAAAGCTTTTTCTATATCTCTTCAGATTGACAAATGTCCCTGCCTCCCAGACCTCCACCTGTTCAAAAACAATCTATTGCTGAAGCAACGGCTGAAGCTGAAGCTCGACCTCTTGAATTTGATCCAAATGTACGTGCACAATATATCCGTCAAATGCTACAAGATATTGCTCGATGGATGGCACAAGGTGATTCTGAAAATGTAATTCGGGAACGTGTACCAGATTTCATTGAAAAATATCCTGAACTTTTCAAAAAAATTATTAATCGTGCAGATCTCTCACCTATTCAAAGTATGCTTTCTATGCTTGATAGAATGGGTGACGGGTCTATCTCACAACATCAGGCATCAATGGTTATTGGTAAAAAATTAGTTGATAAATATGTCACACCTCAACTTAATGGTACTACAGGTACTGCTGGTAATACTGGAAGAGGTAGCGGTAGATAATAATGCATTGGCATCTTAAATCTCATACACCATTCATAACTTGATTTTTCATTCTTCTTTAGATAATTTGTAATAATTTTATCATCCCTTTTATCAATAATAAAAAATACTTTTTCAAGATATTCTGTTTGATTCTTAAAAGATGTATTTCTCAGTTCCTCAATTGTTCTCTTAAATTCATTAGTATATGATTCTTTGATTAGTGAATTTAGAGGCTTATTATCTGCAAGGATTTGCGACCATAGACGTATTACATCAAATGTTTGCTCATCTGCTCCAATAAATCCCTTACCAATAAAATACTGCTCAGGATTACAAGGACGACTTGTTGCAGGCTTATATAATGTCCATTCATTAAATTGCATTGATAAAAAATATATTAGATCAACTGTATTCTTATTATAAAAATCAAATATTTTTAGTATAAATACTCCACCTTTTTTAAGAGATTCTAATCCAATTCGTGCTGAAGCAACCAATAAAGGAAATACCATTTCCTCCTGTTTAGTATAATCCGTTGAAAAATCAAACCCACCATCTGCTGTAAAAATATGAGACTTACCACGTGTAGTATCAATAAAATACTCCTGATTTTCAGGATACATAATATTTCCAGTATTATCCTCGCCATAAATAATTTTAATATTCTTATGTGCATTTAAAAAGTTAGTGGCTCTCTTCCATCCTGGAATATTTGTCTGTTTTGATCGCAATGTCATTGCTATACTTGAATTTATAGTTGCTTTGGTCTTATCCGCCTCATCAAATAATGCCTCAATAAACCCACCAGGGCCTTCACATACGTGTGTTGTTTTAATTGATTCTCCCTTAAACGTCTCATAAAAATTTAATAGATCTAACATCTCTACCATTTTAAAATATGAACGACTTAATGGATGCAATATACACAGCGATTGTGGGAAATTTGTATATTTTTTCTGTGTATATACTAATTCATATGGATTAATTACTTTCTTATAATATTCCCAATTAGTACCATCAGTTAAGATTTCTTCATATTCATTAATTCTGTTACGATATTCGTGTATAGTCTTTTCCTGTTCTGATTCCTTGTGCACAGAATTATTTGTTTCAAGATGAAAAATATCTTCAATCTTCATACAATTATCTACATTTAACAACGTACTACGCTTAAACAACCTTAAATAATTCCAAGGGGCATTCAAATCCATACATATTAATCATTATTATCCTTTAAATATCACTGTTATAATTAATATACTAATACAAAAATATATTAATTATTTCTTTTATATAGATTATTTATTTATACTTTATTAAATGTTATATTTAATGCTTTATTTATGCAATAATTTCCATTTCAATTTCTGGTTCTTCAAGTGCTTCCTTCATTGGCGGTACAACCATATTCATCTGGAATTGCGTAGATGAACAAGGGTCAGCAAGTTGTAGACCATCCTCCAATAGTGATGTGATATCACCCTCTTCTTCTTTATCTTCATCTTCATCTTCCATATCAATACCTTCCATAAGTTTAGGCAACATCTCATCATCGAGTAGAATCTGTGAGAATGCAGTGCCTCCGCGAATAGGCTGACCCATCATAATATTTGCAGATACTCCTGTTACTGGATCCACTTCACCAAATAATGCAGCTTTCAGCAAAATCTTCTCTGTCTCTTCAAATGATGCCTTTGCAAGAGTACCAATATCATTTTTATTAATACCATAACGATCGATTGACATTAGTTTACCGAATCGTGTCATTACATCACATAGTAGACATAGATGGCGATAGTTTACACCTACACTCTCAAACAGACTTTGAATCTCATTAAACAGAACTGCACGTGTCGCCTCAATACCCAGTACTTCATATACATCCCATACATTTGTAGAATACAGCTTAGTACCATCTACCAAAGGATGATTCATTACCTTAATAAAGTTGGAACCATCTGTATCAAGTACATATTGCTCTACTTGTTCGTACTTACCATCCTGAATCTCTACATATTGCTTATCATTGCGGAATGTCACACCCTTAATACCAGGTAGACCACGAATTACAATACTATTTAGTAGTTTGTTCTGGAACTTCTTTAGATTTGTAAAGTCATCGAGTTGAGATGCAGTATCTTTCTCTTTTTCACTCTTAATATTAGGTAGGCGGATACGCATAACAAGTCTATCTGAATTGTAATCGCTGTATACTACATTAATATCATTGAACTGATTCTTAATAACAATTACAATATCCTGAATTGAAATATTGCGGTTAAACATTTCCTCGCGATTTAGTTCCAGACGTAGAATCCATTTAGACCATACTCCCTCACTATCTACCTCACCATCTTCCATTAATCCCTGCTCAAACATCTTGTAGAACTCCAGTAGTTTCTTATCATCATCTACTACAGTTGAATTATCAGATTCATCCCAATATAGTGCAACCTTCTCAGTAATATTACGCAGTAGTGTGAGCTCAAGATCCTGTACAACTTCACGCGCCTTGTCCTTTGATTCACGATACTCTGGCTTCAGATAAATTGTTAATGACGTTGCCTTAGGATTCTGTGTTACTTTTAGAAGTTCTCTTAGACGTGGTACACCTCGAGTTACTGCAGATTTACTTGCTACACCTGCTTGGTGGAAAGTGTTCAGTGTCATCTGTGTAGCAGGCTCACCAATTGATTGTGCTGCTACAATACCTACTTGCTCACCTGGCTGCACCCACGCCTTCATATGATTTACTACAATGATTTCACACAGCATATCAAATGCCTCCTTGGTAAATCGCTCTTTAATAATCAGCTTGTGAGGTGCAAGATGGAATCTTAGCAGTGCTGACCAGATCTTATGGTAAGGATGAGTCCTTGATACTACTTTATTAATCCCTTCAATTACATATGATGGAATTAGATCAGTCTTTTCAGTTGCAAGTAGACCAAATCGTGTCTTGGTATTGAGAATCATACGTGCAATATTTACTGGTGCAAATACGCTTCCAGAATCCAGTGATTTACTCTGAAATACACCTTCTACCATCATCTGTTGATCAAGTAGTAACTGATTCACATATTGCTCAATGATCAGTGTATCATCGTCTTTTACAGTTCCATCCTTTAGAATAGTTGACCAATCAGTATTTTGCATACCATACTGAGTACGAATATCTTCTTGAGATAACTTGCCAATTGGTAGACTCTGTGTCTCAATCTTTGTGGCCATTACACCATCTTCGCCATAGTGATATTGTACAATATTCATATTCGCATCACGCACTGTACCATCGTGTTGTACTGTCAGATCTTCCATTGATTTAATTAGCTGACGCTGAATGTAACCTGTATCTGCAGTCTTTACAGCTGTATCAATTAGACCTTCACGACCAGACATAGCGTGGAAGAAGAATTCCTGGGGTGATAGACCACGAATAAAGGAACTCTCAATAAATCCACGTGCCTCTGCTGAGTCATCATACTTCTTGTAATGAGGCAGAGTGCGATCAGTTAGACCATAAGGTACACGCTTACCTTCAATAGCTTGCTGACCCAGACAAGCCATCATCTGTGCAATATTCACACCTTCACCTTTAGAGCCAGAGCGTACCATAGCTACCAGACGATTCTCTTGGGATAGAGATCGCTGACCAGCATTACCTGCATCCTTAGTAGCATTGTTTAGAATACCGAATACTTGATCTTCAAACTCTTGCTGATTTGTTTTACCAGTATTATTGTCGAACAGATCAAGATGCACGTTTAGAATTACTTGTTCAATCTGTTTCTTGCGTTCTTGAATACCTGTATCAATCTCCTTTTTAGTGTTCTCATCTGCAATCAAATCGCTAATACCCACACTAAATCCATTCATTACTAAGAAACTCTCTACAGTATTTTGCAGTGAATCCAGTAGATCTACTGTATCTTTTGCACCATAGTCATTGTATGTTACGTGGATAATACCTTTACTGGGTTTCATATATACATCGCCATCTACTACACCTTGTTTGATATCACCTTGTGTAATCTTTACAAAGTTATTTGAATCCTGAGTGTCTTTATCACCGTCATAGGATTTGTTACCCATTTCAATGTTAATTGGTGGGAGTAGTGCTCCCAGTACTTGTTGACCAGTCCAGCGCTGTTTCATTCCATCTGCGCCACGTGGTGCAGGCATTTCACCATCGAATCGTTTATTCCACATCATTAGATTCATAAACTCACGCTTAGTAAATTCAATACCTGGTTGTGTCAACCGATAAGAACCTACCAGAGTATCCTGATATACACCCACCATCGGTTTAGCGTGGCGAGGAGTTACAATATGGTGTGGAACTGCGGCAATTTCTTCCAGTTCCACTGCAGCCTCGTATGATTGGGGCAAATGCGCGTTCATCTCATCTCCATCAAAATCCGCATTATAGGGGCGAGTAGTAAGAACGTTCATTCTGAACGTCTTGTAGGGTAGAACTTTTACTCGATGCCCCATCATTGACATTTTATGCAGTGTCGGCTGTCGGTTAAACAGCAGAATATCATTATCCAGCAAGTGACGATTTACTGTATCGCCGTTATATAGAACCAGTTCGCCAGTATTCACGTGTTTTAAAGAAATCATACGACCATCTTGACGCACAATTGTCTTTGCACCAGGATACTTATCTGCACCATTCTGAATTAGCTTATAGAGCTTCTCCTTATTGTAAGGTGTAACTCGCTCAGGGCTTGTTAGATTCATTGCAATTTCAATTGGTACACCGATTTCAGCCACACTCAGATTTGGGTCTGGTGTAATAACTGAACGTGCAGAGAACTCTACACGCTTACCTTGAATATTATAACGAATACGACCTTCCTTACCACCAAGACGCTGCTGGATTGACTTTAGAGGACGACCTGAACGCTGTGCGGATGGCGCTACACCAGGAATCTCATTATCTACCAGAGTTGCTACGTGATATTGCACTACATTTGTGATTTCATCTACCACGTGCTTAGGAGAATTACCTTCAATCTTTTGTTGTAGAATCTTATCATTTTTAATGATATCAAATAGCTTATGCGTTAGATCATCTTCAGAGCGTTGATTGTTATCTTGAACTACTGAAGGGCGCACCTGTGGTGGAGGAATACGCATTACAGTGCAAATCATCCAATCAGGGCGGCAGAAGTAACGATTAAGGCCCATAAAATCGACGTCTTCATTTGAAATACGGCGGAATAGGCGATGTACGAATTCAACTTCCAGAGGTTGCTGTTTAACTTCAAAATTGCTGTAATGTGCAATAATGCGTGCAATGCCTTCGCGTGTAAACTTATCAGGCTGGGCTGCACCACAACCATTTTCACATTCTTGGCCACATCGCTTAATATTTGATGATAGAGCTAATACCTCCTTCCATCGTGCTTCGCCCTTACGATGTAGAATATCTTTATGGTAATCTTTGTCAATTCGTAGTTTACCGCAGCTGATACAAATGCATTTTAGTACATTCATAATCATAGGTAGAAACTGAATATAATATACGGGTCTTGTTAGTCTGTAATGGCCAAAATGGCCGGGACAGGCGTGATTAGTCTGGCCACAAGTACGACATACTTTGCCATTATCTAATACACCCATACGGGGATCAAACAAACCACCAATTTTAGGCTCATTGCCTTCATATGTATCTTTGGATGTAATCTCTACCGCGGAGCTTCTTTCAATTTCTTCTGGTGAGAAGATGCTGAATTGCACTCCTACGATGGACTCAATGTCCGATGAATGTTGATTGAAACCGGCGGGCATCTGTCTTGGATATAGAAACTGTTGTCTAAGCTCTTTCTCTTGGATAAACAACTTTAGGCTCTGTCAAGCCGCGCAGTCAATTTTTATATTTTATGGTAATTTTAGCTTAAACGTGTTACAATATACTACAGATAAGATACACTATGAAACTTAATGTGTTTCTATTCACTAATACTGATATTGAAGACCCATTTCAACTGCCACATATTAATGAACATTACAATTGGATAATTATTAAGCAGGGCGCGGTTTCTACTTATTCTAAGTTAGTTAAACTAATTCGCAAATATAAGCCAGTTGTACTTTGCACAACTGAAGAGCAAAATATTTGGAGTAGTTTATTTCAATTACCCTATGAGTATAAAAAAAAATGGTTACATTTCAATTCGCTTCTTGATATAAGTAGTGAAAAAATAGAATATTGTTATTTACACGCTATATTAAATAATAGATTTTCAGCGGGAGAGCCGCTTTTTAGTGTAATTTCTACTACATTTCATAGCGGTGATAAAATTTTCCGTCCTTACAATTCTTTAAAGGCACAGACATATACTAATTGGGAATGGGTTCTTTGGGATGATTCAAAAGAGGATCATCAAGATACTTGGGATCAACTTCTTAAATTCCAAGATGAAGATATTCGGATTTCTTGTTATCGTGCTCCTCAACATTCATCTTATATCGGTGAAATGAAATGGCGTGCATCATCTCTTTGTAAGGGTGAATGGATTGTTGAGATTGATCACGATGATATTGTTGATGAACATCTATTTGAATGGTGCAATAATGCAATTAAACAATATCCTGATACAGATTTTATTTGCAGTAGCTGTGTAGAATTAGATGAAGGCGACGAAAAGCCTCATTCATATGGCGACTTTTCTGCATTTGGCCACACTTCATACCAGAAACAATGGCTAAGAGGAAAATGGCATAATGTATATAGCGTCCCTTCATTAAATGCAAAAACAATACGTTATATTGTAGGAGTTCCTAATCACGTTAGAATTTGGAGAAGGAGTTTCTATGAGAAAATTGGTCGTCATAATCCAGATTATCCTGTTGTGGATGATTATGAACTCTTACTGCGCACATACATAAATAATGCAAAATGTACATTTATTGCTGCGCCTACTTATTTTCAATATAGGAATAAAGGTGGTAATAATTTTACATTTCTTCGCAATAGTCTAATTCAATATTTAACTCGAAAATCACAGGAGTTTTATGAAACACAGATTCAAGAATTCTTGAAAAATAATAATATGACAGATTTCTGCAAAAATGGTTGGGCAACCAATTATAAATGCTGGGAATCGAATGATAAATCGAATGATAAATCGAATGATAAATCAGAGTTTACTTATGATAATTATTATAGAGTATACTGCCCCTACATTACTCCTAAAAAGTCTGTATCTGTAATAATTCCTATTGAAAATGAATCACCTATAGATATAATTAAAACTATTATAGGAGTTTATCAGCAGAGATATTCAGATTATATTATATATTTAATTGGTAATAAGTCTACAACATTAAATGAAACAATGGAACTATTAAGTGAAAATTTCAATGAAACAATGTTATCTAAAGTACGATGGTGGAATCTTGAAACACGGTTAAATACTCAGACTTCTTTGAATTATGCTCATAAAATGTTAATACTAACAGATTGGATTGCATATGTTACTCCAGGAAAAGTCTGGGAATCGGATTATTTGGAAAATAGTCTGAAAAAACTCCAGGAAACGGATTCCAAACTCCTGGTTTCAGACTCAGACTTTAAATCAAACTCTGTGTCCATTTTAAATTCCATTCATCATCGCGAACTCCTAAAATTGGACAATGACTTCTCTGATAAAACTATTAAAAATATAATTAAAACTAATTAGAGTTCATTACTGATCCTAATGAAACATTAGGAGTTTTAATTGCAGTGTTATTAGAAATCCATTCCGTTTTCCAACATTTTTCGTTTGTTCTTACCATTACCAAGTTTTTATTTTCCTTTTCATCTTTCATTAAAATATAACCCTCGACATCATCATTTTGAATAAGGCCAATATCTTTTAGTTTATTAACTATATAGTCCATACTAAATATACTCTATATATTTATATTTGCTTTTAAGCGGTCTCTTTTAAACAGAGTATGAGGGCGCAATATTAATAATCATTCTTTCTTTCCAATTGCGTGCATTAGCATTATATGCAATTATAATTTTTACTTCTTTAAATTCACTAATCGGAATATCAATAGTTTCATCACGCGATTTAATAACTCCTTCTGATTCTAATTTATATTTACTTGAAATCAAACGTTTCCATTCCTTTACATATATTTGCACTTTTACAGACTTCTCATCTTCTGGAATAATATCCATAATAATTCCGTTAAATTCTGAGGAACTCTGTATTGCTTTTAAGAATGTAATATCTCTCTCAAATCCTTTAATTACTTTTTGTCTCCAATTAATATCATACACTGTCAGCGGCACAATATATTTTTCATCGGACTTAGTAATCAGGAGTTTTAATACTCTCTGATTTAACAGATCTGCATAGCGACGAATAGGGCTTGTTGCGTGTGTATATGTTTCTGTATTTAGACCATAATGTGTTGTAGTTGCATCTTCAGATAAACAATATTCAGCCGATGAATATGCTAACATTGTAAGCTCAGGACAATTATTAATATATTTTTCCAATTTTTCCAATTTAGGAGTCTTATGTCTACGTAGGAGTCCCATTCCTGATGATTTTAGGAGTTTGGCTGCTTCAATATTATAAAACTTCATACATTCCTCAATCCATTTATGAGAATCTGTTAGCTCTTCTCTTCCCAGATATGATGCTAAATCCTTTAATGCAAATTTAATAGGGCTATCTAATTCTTGAAATTCATCATATGTATATGATACATTATTAATTACTTCGCTCTCAAACCATTCCAGACTCCTAATCTCGGTTCCAGTCCAAATTAATGATAAAGAAACACCATATGATGTTTTATTTGGTAATAGAGAGCAAATACCTTCAGAATATTCTTCAGGTAACATTGGTCGCACTACTTTTCCATTATCATATAGAGTTTGACTAATTATTGATGCAAATATATCTTCTACTGAACCATCTTGTACATATCGTGCTACATCACTAATAGTAATAGTTACTCTCCATCCATCACCTATTTCTTCAAATGTTAGAATATCATCAACATCTTTACAGCCATCAGGATCAATATTAAAGGTTATTCCTGAATTAATCTGTTTGCGTGAGTGTGTTTCATTTGTTTTAACAATCCAGTTACCCTTAGGATATTTATGAGGACAAGCCTGCCAAATTAAGGCTTGTTTTTCTGCTTCAAAGTCTCCTGATACTCCTAAAACTTGCTGTAATAGACCACGAGGGAAAGTAGAAGACTTTGTCCAATCATCGAATTTAATTAATCCAATACGATTCTGTTTTACATCTTTTTCTGAACACCCTACAATAAAATGAGGATAACGCTTATCATATGGAGTAAATAAATAAATTGGAATTCCGCGACTCGTTAAACCATATTTAGATTTATTAGTTAATTCAATTGTCCCAACAATTAATGGATGTTCATCACGGAGTTCTAATTCACATTGTTTTGCAGTTTCATTCCATTTTACATGGTCTCCAGCAAAGCATTTATTTGCCAACTTTGCACCTGTAAATTCAATTAATATATCACCTGTATCACTTAAAATACAGAAATCTTCATAGTTTTTAGTTTGTAATATACCCTGGATCATTTTTGCTTTGTCTGATTAATACTATTGTGTGCTAATCAGTCAAATTTTAAACTCCTATTTATAATAAATGAGTTGCGGTGGTAATCGTTTTCAGTGTGGCATTGGACGCTTTAATAAATTTGTTGCAGCCGATAAACCATCAAACCAAGAATTACATAATGAAAACCAAAAAAAACTAAGTGATCTTATGCGCCTTAGAGAAGAACAAGATAAAGGAAACTTTTCATTTCAACCACAATCTATTAACCCAACAACATCAGCAACTGATATCACTCCTGCCTCTCAACAATCCCATTTTACACCATTCAGTTATAACTACTCGAAATAGTAGTTATGCTAAGTAGCTTATTAATCGAATGAAAAACGTTTAGTTTCAAGAGTATATAGATTAGCAGGAATAAATATAGCAAGATGTCCTAAAAGCTGTGGTAACATATATTGTAATTCAAGAGTTAATGTTGCAAATAACTGGAATAACTGCATAACCCAAGACATAATTGGATCAATTGCAACTAAAACTTTACTCCAGAATTTAGATTGTTGAATTTTATCTTTATATGCAGGATTTAATAGTACACCTGATATATATGAACTTGTTACACTGCTATAGTAGGCACTACTTAGAGAACTTAATAGGCCTATAAAATAGACTGCAATAACTTTCGCCCAAGCATCCAATTTAATATTTAAGAATTTAGTGTCGGGGGATGGACCAAATCTTAAAAACTTTGTTTGAAATGCATTTTCCTTATCTAAAAAAATTAAATATCCTACCAATATTGCTATAAATATGATTAATGCAAATCGTGGTTCAAATAAAATATCTAATATTTTAAACATTTATCTATAGTATAGTTATCTATTATTATTAATTATCACCTTACCAATTAAATGTAAAGTAACTTGATAGAATCGACATATCATCTTTAAAATGTGTATCAATATCTTCACGATATACAGCAATACCTCTTGAACTGTCTTTCAGTAGAATAAATGTACTTTCTCCTGAAAATGATGGAATATACACCCTATAGGGATTAATATGTTTATCTGAATAACTATTTAATTTAATCCCGTGCCATTCATCCCCACCTTCATTAATAATTTTAATTAGTTTTTCATAAGGTTGCTCTCCTTTTTCTTTGAGAATATTTCTCATACCTGCATACATTACAATAGCGGTATCCTTATGAATCCAATTTTGCAGATTATTTAATAGAGTTAGCCATTTATCTGCATTTTCATCAGTTGGTTCGAAGAGATCAATGATTACTACGTCATATTTATTTTGAGGTACTTCTTTAATAGTCTCGAAAATATCATCATAGATAATAATAAGACGAGGGTCATCAAATGCACCTTTAGACCATTGTGGGAAATGCTCTCTGAAAATATGCACAACTTCTCTATCCCATTCATACATATCTACTTGCTCAACTTCCTTGAATTTCAAGACTTCACGTACAGTTGCTCCTTCTCCTCCTCCAATAACACATACCCTCTTTTTATTTACTGCTGTTGTCATTACAGGATGAACTAAGGCTTCGTGATAAATACGCTCATCCTTAAGACAACTCTGTACTGAATTATCCATATAACACGTTAGGCCCCACCCTGGCTTATCTACAATTTCTACTTTAGTACCCCTCTTAGTTACAGAAGAGTATTTAATATTACTATTAGGCCATAAATGTGCTACTCCAAATTCATCCAATGTATCCTCATAATATACTGTATTTTGAGAATGCATTTCTTTACCCTTGGATAGATAAGCTGATACAAAGTTTAAGTCGCTATTCATTTCTTGGAATACCCTTCCTATTTCCTTATTTATTAAATCAAATTTTATGAAATTTTTATTCTAATTTATTATTTAACAGTTTAAAAGATGGTAATTCATTTGGAAATGTTTTTCCTACTGCCTTACCAATATGATGTCCTAAACAAAATAACATACCTGGTATAATAAATGTACCGCCAGCAAGCTGCCCTAATGTTGGTATAACTCGAGGTGTTGCAGCTGAAACTCCTCCAACAATTCTCAATAAAATTAACGGTGATGCAATACCAAAAAAAGATAGTACAAATGATGTATCAAATGGTCTCTTCTTTTCTTTATTGTATCCATTTAGTGCACCAAATGCTGTAACTGATAGTCCAAGTGCTGACATATTTATATTAATTCTATAATCAAGTCTTTATGTCCATTTTATTTGTCACATTTTATATTTACTTGCCAGTTGAACCAAACCCTCCTTCGCCACGATCAGTATTAGGAAGTGACTCTACAATCCTGATATTTCTAATCCATCCCATATCAGGTGCAACTACTTGAAATAGTCTGTCTCCCTTATTTACTTTAGATGTACCAGTCATTGACCAAACTGGCGCCTTTACTTCACCGCGATAAGACGCATCAATTACACCTACAGAGTTTGCCATAATTAGCCCAGTTTTATAAATTGATGATCGTGGTAATAGCCAATAATGACTATCAATCTTCTCATCTTCAACTACTTTTAGTAGACGCATTTTTACACCAAACTTAATAAATTCAGGAGTCTCATAAATACTACTATCCTCCATTGAATACATATCGACTCCTGCATTATCTTTAGGAAGATCTACTGTGTTTTCATAAAATCGTGCAACATCTTCTGATAGAGGACAAATTTCAAGTTCATAATAATGGTTCATCTTTACTACTAAAAATATTATTAGTCTTTATATCTCCTCAAATTTTATAGCCTGTTAATATGTGTAATTTATACTGTATAATTAAATATCTTTATAGATGCATTTATAGATGTAGATATAGTGAGTCTGATACTACAATATCACGAATAAGTCTTTTTTGAACTTCTAAGATTTTATCAATCTGATCCGTGTGCTGACAATATGATGCAAGTGAAAGCCATTCATCCAACATATTAGCCATCTTCATAACAGATCGGATAAAGTTTCCTTCAAATAATCCATATTCCTGACAGATAATTGATGCATTTTCACCCTGAATCCAGCGGTACATTGGGTCAATCATTTGTGTAGAGGTTTTCCAATAATCCTGGAGTGGATATCCAATTTTATCCTCCAGAATCTGAAATTCCTCTGATATTTTTCGGAGTTTAGTCAATACTTCTCGAACTTCTGATGATACTCCTAATTCTGAAATACTTGGGCTTTCCTCAGTTTCCTTTTCCTCTTGAAATGCTGCGAGGACTGCAACTAATTCATCACCAGTTAGGCTATGACATAGCCCACGCGTATATAGCTCTGTCATTAAAATCTGATGCCCCTCATTAATTTCTGTCGCTAAAATTCCTTTAAGAGTCAGGTTTTTAGTTCCCAGCTCTAATGGATTATCATTATCAATATATCCAATTTCTTTTAGGAATTTTGCAACAGGCTGAATACTTTCAGTATGATTTTCAAGACTAAATAGATATGCATCTAAATCCTCATATTCTGCGTGTGTTTGTTTCAACAGTTGATAATTATTCCACGCAGTAATCCATTTTGGCCCCACCTGTTTATTTTTAAGTACATCAAGGAGTTTCTGTGTTTCTTTCTTAGTAGCATTAACTGCAAGTTTATGGCGTTGCTCAATTTCTTCTCTCTGTTGACACCCCTTAAAGAATACCTCCTCAATTGTAATTGCTTCAATTTTTTTCTTGCATACCTCTAAATCTTTTTTGGCTTGTTTAATTTCATTCTGTCTCAGTTTAAACCAATAACTCCGTGTCATAATATCTTCCCAATTTACTGAGCCAGATTGCATTGTTTTTAGCAGGAAATCATAATGGAAATCCATACGACTTGTAATTGGTGGGCGCGATCCTTTCATCATCGCTTTCATTTCACTTGGTAGTACTGGTTCTCTGTCTGGAAGATAAATTACAATTCCTTGTGTATCCTTACCTCTCCTTCCTGCACGCCCAGCCATCTGAATATATTCATCTGTTCTTAGCATACGCATACCACCTGTCTGATCATCATATTTCTTAAATCCTGCAAATAGTACAGTTTTAGTTGGCATATTAAGACCAACTGCAAATGTCTCTGTGCAAAACATCATTTTTACATAGCCTTTTGAAAACAGAACTTCTACAATCTCTTTTAACAGAGGAAGTAGACCACTGTGATGAAATGCAATACCACGTGCAAGTAAATCTGTAATCTGATGATATTGAGGCACTTTTTCCAACTCTTTCATATGTCTGTGAAGATGAAATGTAATAATATGTTTTACCGCGGCAGTATCAGATGTATCCAATAGAGATCCTTCCACCTTTTTAGCATAATTCTCACATTGTTTTCTACTTAGCACAAAGAAGAGGGCTGGTAGTAACTCCTCCTTTTGCAGCATTTTAATGGTTTCATTCATTTGATGCAGAAATCCGACTGAATGTACTTTTCCATCAACTGGCCCTTCAAATCCTGCTCTCCGTGCATCCGCTACTTTCTTCTGGTATGCTTTTTTATCATCTTTCTTACCCTCAAGAGATCTGGTCCAGTCAATATATACTTTATCATTATATACTTCATTGGCATCCATTAGTGGTTGAAGTTTGTAATCATCTGTTAAGAGGTTATGCGTTAGTGGTACAATACGATATTGAGTCTGGATCAAATGGATTGGTTTTTGCTTTAAGTCTCCAAGCCAAGATGCAAAGTATTCAGGGCGTTCGAGAGTAGCAGATAACATTACCAGATTTACTTCTCGTGGTAGTAAGATCATAGTTTCTTCCCAGATTTTACCGCGATCTTTGTCATTAATATAATGGCATTCATCGAAGATTACTGCATCGAGTGAATCCAGAGAAATTGATGCTGTTAGGCCCAGATTCTCGGTTGTAGTTCCCTTTTTATAGAGAAGGTTTCGTAGAATTTCGGTTGTCATAATTACAATTTGTGCATCTGGGCAGAATTTAATATCACCAGTCATAATTCCAACAGATGCATCTTTAAAGAGATGTTTAAGATCAAAGAATTTCTGATTTGATAGCGATTTAATAGGCGTTGTATAAAATACACGTTTGCCCTTGTTTAAAGAATGATAGATCTGATATTCTCCGACTAATGTCTTACCTGATCCTGTTTTTGCACATACTAATACATTTTCATCTGATGCAATGGCTTTAATAGCGTGTTGCTGGAATGGATCAAGAGGAAACGTATAAGGATGAGGAGGTAAATCCTCGAGTTGCTTGGAAATATCTGGAGAATTCAAATATGAAGACATTTTATCTGATTTATTTTGAAATCAAGCGGGATTATCAAATTTTATAATGAATGTGATTAGTAATAATTTATTAATTACTCTATATTAGTAATGGCAGGAGAACCACCTCGAAAAAGACAAAGATTAAATGAAATTGGTACAGCCGCATCTAATCCGCAATTAGAACCGCCAAAAATTCTTGCAAAAGATGCTGAGATTGTTAGTAAGTTTCAAAAAGATTTTTTTGATAAAGTATATGAAGATATAAAAGATAAACCTCCTAATTATAAACCTAATTTAGATAATTTGACAGATGTAGCTATAAATGCTGCTTCATCTGCTATAGATTCTTCATCTGCAAATGGTATGCCAATAAATGGTGAAGTACCCGTAAATAATATTGATTCTGAAGATATTTCTAATATACATTTAATTGATACGTTAGCTAAAGTAATAACTAAAGCAGAAGCTGTTAAAGATATTAACCCAGATACATCAAAAAAAGATATTGAAAGTGCAAGATCAGGCATTAAATTATTATTTCGTAAAATTGGGCAAAAATATGTAATCACAAGAGTGCCACCAGTAGAACCTAAAATAAAATTGTTGTTTCGTAGATCTAAACCAAATGCATTAAATATTGGTATAGATTATTTAAAACAAAAAATAAATAAAATTGGCCTAAAAGATGGCAAAACCGTCGATCAATTATTACAATTAATTATGATAGGTGATAGTATTCATGATTTTGTATCAGATAGAGGTGATGAAAATTGCTGTTCTAATGAACTTGATAGTATTATAAATAAACAATATGGAATTCCTAATATTCAAACACATTTAAAAGATACATATAAAATATCTAATACAAAATCTGTTACATATGGAAGTATTGAAGATAAAGCTGTTGAATATTTTGAAATAAAACAACCTGAATTATGTAATTTTCAAGGTAAAACTAAAGTAGCATCTATTTATGATACAGGTATGCTTAAAAATAACAATGGTATATTATCTCAATGTAAAGATGATTGTATAATTATTAAGTTTGGTAAAGAATATAGATCAAGTAAAAATAAAAAAATTGGAGTAAGAGATGGAAAAAAATCTCCTAAAGTTGCTGATCTTCAAAAATATTATAATGATCTTAAACATATTGGTAATGATTTATTGTCATTTTTATTTAATAAGAATGAGGCATATGATGTAGTATATTTTACATTTGATGCTACTAAAAGACTAATAGCTGATTTGATAATGGGATTAAATAATATAGGTACTGAACAGTATGCAGCTGGCGAAATTATTACTCCACAAAATATAGTTGATTCTGCCAGTACTTCATATACTCTATTTAAAAAACGCTATTTAGGTTATGATAAATTTAATATTGCATCTCAAAATATATTAGAAAGAACGAGATATGTATTTAATTTAGAAAAAATGTATTCTAATTATTTTACATCTCCTTCAGTTTCTTTTAACTTTCAAAAAGCTATGGATGGTGATGAAAATTTTCCTAAAACATTATTTACATATAATATAAACTATAATGGTAATACTACTATATTAAAACAAGATAAAAATAATGGGCCTACTGTTCCTTATCTTAAAAAATACATTAGTAATCCAATACAAGAACTACAAAATGAAAAGGCAATAAAAGGTGGTGTCGTTGGTGTTAAAAGGCCTCGTCCTAAAGATGATGGAGACGAAGAAGAAGGAGAAGAAGGAGAAGAAGGCGAAGAAGGAGAAGCAGATGAAGATGCAGAAGAAGGAGATGAAAATAATAAAAAATGTATGAGTATACTAAAACTTGCTGAAAATATATTACAACCAGCAAATAATCCATCTGAAGAATCTAAGGAACTTTTACAAAAAATGTGTTTTGATATTAAACGTATGGGAGATCACGAACAAGCAAATGCTTTACAGCATTATATGCGTAGTAATTTTGGAGTAAAAGCAGTATTTGTAACTCTTGATAGGCTTTCTGCATTATATTCACGATTAATTGGTAACCCTACTATATATATCACTAAAGGAGCAAAAGACTCAAAAGGCTCAATAACATGCTATAAAGGCGAGCCAGTAATAGAAAATATTGAAAAACAAAATAGAAATTTATTGTTTAGTATTATTTCAGAAATTAATAATATTTATACTAAATGTAATATGATTGTAGAATTGATTAATGGTAAAGGATATCTTAATGATATACTATCCAATATTGATGAAAATTATAGAAACTATAAAGAAAAATTTAAAACTTTAAAAGACATTATATCTTTAATACAAGTTTTAAGTTCATATTATTATATAAAAAATATAATTGAAATATTGAAAGGCCTTGGACTTCAATTAAAAGATAAAGAAACCGATTTAACTAATATTGTAATTGGAGATATTGACACTTTACCATATGCTACTGTATTAGAATTAATAACTAAATATTCTTTACAATTAGATACTATTAGAAGTGAGTATTATAATAAAATAAGAGATGATATTGATTATATTCAAAATCTAAAGCAGTTTAATGATACTATAAAGCCACAATTAATAGCTGCTGCAAGTGCCAGTGCTGCAAGTGCTGTTGAAGTAGAAGAAGAAGAACATAATGAGTTACCTGCTCAAGCATCATATAATACATTAAATACTACCGTCTTTAATGTAGATGCTACTGGCACAATATTACAATTAACTGATAACGATACACTTAATATTAAGGCAGCAACTACAAATGCATTAGAACAACGTATAGATTCATTATTATCTCGAAAATCACCCAGGCAACAAGAAAAAGAAACTGGTGAAAAATCACATATAGGTATTGTAATTTCTGCATTTAATATGTTTAATGCAGAATTATTATATAATAAGATACAGGGTGATGATGAAAAATATATTATACCAAGAAGTGATATAATAAAAATATTATTATATCCACCTGGCGCACCAGTTCCTGTTCCAGGTGTTGCTGCAGAAAAGAAAAATCCACCTAGTCCTCAACAAATACATCCATTATTATTAAACTACTTATATAATGTATTAGATAAATTGGAAAAAGAAAGTGGGTTTGGCGTGCCTGTTGCTGCTCCTGCTCCTGCTGCTGCTCTTCCTGTAGAAGAGGGAATGCAAGGAGGTATGAATGGCCTGTTTGTATCCCAACCAGCGACTCCATTCCATAGTCCACCTGGAACCCCAAGAAAACAGCCACCTCCTGATCAATCTAATAAAAGTGTATCTGAATCTAATCAGCCTGATGGATATGCATCAAATGCATCAACTTTTCTACTACCTCATTATAATGAATCAAATCGTTATAGTGTATTATCAAATATAGAAGAATTAAATAATGAAGCAGAAGAAGAAGTAGTACCTGTAGTAGCAGAAATAAAACCCTTAACACCTAAACAAAATGCATTTATGTCATTATTTAGTAAAATAGATGAATTATTTAAAGCTTTAAAACAAGAACCAGGTCTACAAAGTAAAATTTATGAAATAGAACCAAGTACTATAACTTCTGATATAACTCTTGAAGATGATGAAAATGGGGAGGAGGAAAATGGGGAGGAAAATAATGCAAATAATGAGGAGGAGGAGGAAAATAATGCAAATAATGAGGAGGAGGAAAATAATGCAAATAATGAGGAGGAGGAAAATAATGCAAATCTGGGAGGAGGTGCTCGGCTAAAAAGAAAGTACAACACTCATAAGAAAAAAGCACATAGGAATTATCGCAAATCATATAAAAAACTCATTAAACAGATAGGGACTCTTAAAATCAATAAAAAACATTTAACAAAAAAACATATGAGCTAAGAATATAAACAAATATTACATCAATACTATATATTAAATGAATATTCTTGTTACAGGAGGATGTGGATTTATAGGTTCAAATTATATTAACTACATGCTAAAAACATATAATGATATTAATATTTATAATATTGATTGTCTTAATTATTGTGCAAATGAATCAAACGTAATTCCTCATACAAACTACAAGTTTATTAAAGGAAATATTACAAGTAAAGATTTAATTCTACATATACTACAAGAATACAATATTACACATATAGTACATTTTGCAGCACAAAGTCACGTAGATAATTCTTTTGATAATTCTTTACAATATACAACTGATAATATCTATGGTACACACGTTCTACTTCAAGCCTCAAAGGAATATGGAAAGATAGAACATTTTATTCATTTCTCAACAGATGAAGTCTATGGAGAAGTTGATTTAGAACATCCTGGGTGCCACGAAAAATCACTCCTAAATCCCACTAATCCATATGCTGCTACAAAGGCTGCTGCTGAATTCTTAGTCCGATCCTATTATCACAGTTTCAAACTCCCATCAATTATTATCCGTTGCAATAATGTTTATGGGCCAAATCAATATCCTGAAAAGGTTATTCCTAAATTTATTAATCAACTTAGGTCTGGTAAGAAACTTACAATTCACGGTAAAGGTGATACTCGACGTAATTTTATTTGGGCAGAAGATGTTGCAAGTGCAACAGATTGTGTTTTAAGAAAAGGCGTCATTAATGAAATATACAATATTGGTACCAATAATGAATATTCCGTTTTAGATGTGGCAACCATACTGGTTAGACTATTAACAGATGATAAAGTATTGGATAATCACATTGATTATGTTGAAGATAGACCATTTAATGACTACCGCTATTCAGTTAATACTGAGAACTTAAAGGCTCTTGGGTGGGAAGAGAAATATACTGATTTTATTACAAATATTACTCAACTATGTAATATGTAATACTTAGTCAACAGACTCCTTAGTCAACAGACTCCTTAGTCAACAGACTCCTTAGTCAACAGACTCTAAATGCCTGCGTTGAATTGCACGAATAATAGAATCTTGGATATGTAATAATTCAATATTGTATTCTTGGCAAAATGCTTCCAGTTTTTTAGTACACATCTCATTGTTAGATCGCTCTGATTTAACATATTTTAGGAGATCTGCATATGGGATATTTTCCCAATTCATAGGATGTTCAGTAATTAGTTTATATTGTTCTAAGATCCACGAATGCTCTGCAGTACCAGGATTTGTTAAGTTATATACTCCTGTTTCTCTAATATCGATCATCTTATTAATAATAGGCCACATATCATCCAGAGTTGTCATTGAATTAGGAATTGAACAGATTTTCCGATAATTTAGGAGTTTGTCAATCAGATTTCTCGGACTTCTCAGCTTAGATATCGGCATTCGGATTCGGAGTTGGAGTGTATTAGGAAAATCACGGAGTATCTGATCTGTATAACCTTTTACAGTTGAATAACTTGACCCAAAGAAATTAGGAGTATCTTTTTCTGTAAAAATACGTTTATCATCTGTATATGTATAAATACACCCTGTTCCAAGATATACAAAATGCATATTAAGATGCTGACAAATTAATGCAAGATTATAAGGTGCATAGAAATTATCTCTCATATTTTCCTTTAACTTTCCAGGTTGCTCCAGATAATCAATTGTAGGGATTAAATTTCCAGATACATCTTTTCCAAATGTTCTCCCAATAAAGGAAATAACCGTATCAGGATTTACTCTCTTAATTTCATCAGAACATTCATCAAAATTCTCAGGACGAGTTTTTGCAATAAATACTTCATGTCTTGTATTTAAAATAAATTGAGAACCAATCCATCCTTTTGCACCAAATACTAAGACTTTCATTATTAATAGCATTATCTAAATTAGCTTTTAAGTTGTTGAGTATAATATATTACAATTATTATATATTATATGTTATATAATGTCTTCCTGGCTACATAATTCCGGATTTAATAGAGGATCACGAAATATACCAACTCCTTCATTTAATATTTCTGAAGAACAACCTGTTCAGAATATTATTGTTAACAATACACCTACTACGCAGAAACAAATAGAAACATCAATGCAGGCAGCTCCATCAATACAAGCAGCACCAGTACAAGTAGCACCTGAAATTTTAAATCGCGATGATATTAAATCTATTGTTAGAGAAGGATTTTATGAATTATTTATTACATTCCTTTTAAGAAATAAAAATAGTATACAAAATATTGTTAAAGAAATAATTCCTCCAGAACAACCAGCACCCCCTTCTAAAGATGATATTAAAGCTATAGTTAGAGAAGTTTTCTTTGAATCATTTAATGCATTTCTAATAAGAGGTAAAAGTACTATACATACAATTGTTAGCGATATTATTCCTAAAGAACAACCTACGCCACTTTCAAAGGATGATATTATATCAATAGTAAAAGAATTAATTGAAGAAACTCCTAAATTACAGGAAACTCCTAAAGTACAGGGAACTCCTAAAGTACAGGGAACTCCTAAAGAGGTAACTAAAGAAACAATTACTAAAGATTAATAGGATGCCTTATTGTTATTTATTAGCCACAGAATCTGAAAAGACATATGTTGGTGCAACAGTCGATATTGATAGACGTTTGCGTCAACATAATAAGGAAATATCTGGTGGTGCCAGGGCAACAGGAATTAGAGTTGCACAAGGTGAGATATGGAATAGGATTTGTTATATATCAGGAATTCCTGAATGGAAATCTGCTCTGCAAATTGAATGGAAATGGAAACAATTAGGACGGACTGAATTCCGAGGAGTTAGGAACCCTATCTTACGCAGACTCCATTCTCTGAAAAAACTCCTGGAGTTGGAAAAACCAACCAAAAACTCCGTTCCATATGAATCATATCCTGATGGCCCTCCAAATATTATGTGGGAATCAGATTATTATAAGGAATTATACAATACTATATGAACTATCTTCAGTCATATTTGCAATATCCCGTTTAACACGCTCATTCTCTTCACTTACCTGATATATATCCTCTTCAGTCGGAACGTGAGATGATGATAACTGCACCAATGTACCAGGTGACATACCAAATGCCTCCATTTTTACATTATTTAAAAAATATACTGCAAATATAAGTATACATATTGAAATACAGATTGCATATTTAATCCGAATCATTCTATACCTAAAGAATAAAATATAATTGAGGTATATAATGAATACTCCGTTAAAAGATGCAGACCCAGAACTATTTGCATTAATTGAAAAAGAACGTGAAAGACAAGAACACGATATTGAACTCATTGCATCTGAAAATTTCACTTCACAAGCAGTCCTTGATTGTCTGGGGTCTTGCTTGACAAATAAATACTCTGAAGGTCTACCTGGTAAACGCTACTATGGCGGAAACCAGTTTATCGATCAAATTGAAACTCTATGTCAACAACGGGCACTTAAAGCGTTTGGTCTCGATCCTGCAGCCTGGGGTGTAAATGTACAACCATACTCTGGAAGTATTGCTAACATGGCTGTATATCTCGGACTCCTAAATCCTCACGATCGGATTATGGGGCTCGATTTACCCAGTGGCGGACATCTAACACACGGATTTATGACTGCAAAACGTCGTGTCTCTGGAACTGCTGTATACTATGAATCTGTCCCATATAAGGTTGGATTAGATGGCTTAATAGATTATGATGGAATGGATATTCTTGCTGATGCAGTTAAACCACGACTAATTATTTGCGGTGCAAGTGCATACAGCCGTGATTTTTATTATGAACGATTTCGTAAAGTTGCCGATAAACACGGAGCATATCTAATGGCAGACATTGCTCATATTAGCGGATTTGTCGCAACAGGATTAATGAAAAGTCCTTTTGAATACTGTGATGTAGTTACAACAACCACACATAAAACTCTGAGAGGGCCTCGTGCAGGTATGATATTTTTCAAGAAGAGTCTGGAAAGACAGATTAATGATGCAGTATTTCCTGGTTTACAAGGTGGTCCTCATCAGAATCAGATTGCAGCAGTAGCTACACAGCTAAAAGAAGTTGCAACTCCTGAATTTCGAGAATATATGGAACAAGTCCGTAAAAATGCAAAGGCTCTATGCAGTGCTTTGCAGGAAAAAGGATTTAATATTGTAACAGGAGGAACTGATAATCATTTATTTTTAGTTGATCTAAGAAACAAAGGAATATCTGGGGCAGAGGCTGAGAGGAGACTGGAAGCAGCAGGAATATCTGTAAATAAAAATACAATTCCAGGAGATAAGTCTGCATTAAACCCAAGCGGTATACGGATTGGAGTTCCTGCTGTAACAAGTAAAGGTATGAAGGAGGGTGATATGAAAGTAATTGCTAATAAAATCAATAATATACTTGAATAAATTTTTAAAATAAATATATATTGTGATTGATATTTTATATAATTATAACCTATAAGTATATAATTATATAATGTCTTCTTGGATACAATATAATAAAGCAAGGTATAACATACAACTTAATAATAAAAATAGTAATGAATTGCTAATTAATAATGAATCTGTAATATTTGTAATTCTTAGAAATATTAATACATTAGATAATACCTTATGGAAAAATTGTTATGATTCTATTCGAAATTTTTATACCAATCAAATTATTATTATAGATGATAATTCAAAATATAAGTCAAAAAGTGATGATAATCTTATAAATACAGAGATAATATATAGTGAATATCCTGGGGCAGGCGAATTACTACCATATTATTATTATTATAAATATAAATGGGCAAATAATATGATTTTTATGCACGATAGTATGTTTCTTATTAGAGAATTTACCAGTAAGGAAATAGAGAAAAGCAATGTAATGTTATGGAATTTTTTAGATAGAACATATGATGATAATAATAAGATTAATGATTATATAGAATTATTAGATAATAATAATATATTACATAAAGTATTTAATAGTAATGAATGGAAAGGATGTTTTGGTGTATCAACTATAATAAGTATAGATTTTTTAATAAATATTGAAAACAAGTATGGGTTTTGTAGTCGTTTAATAGATAATGTAAAAACACGGGATAATAGAATTTGCATTGAGAGGATATTAGGAATTATATTTTATGCAGAAAACAAATTATATGAATCATTATTTGGAGATATTAACAAGGATTATCCATTTTCATTTAATAATTTTAGTATTGATAGAAGTATTAATATTTTAAAAAATTATAAATATAATACAGCTATATGTAAAATGTGGAGAGGAAGATAAA
>JACCDO010820475.1_pt1 | contig 30330 bp, 18 predicted proteins | sample 7446101 | NCBI WGS metagenome assembly JACCDO01 (sample SAMN15323440, study PRJNA562643) | freshwater metagenome | isolation source: river surface water | place: USA:Blue River Watershed | collected 2017-08-16
CGGATATCTCGAATGACGCTGGCGTCGCACAGCAAATCCCTGAGCTTTATGTCACGTTCCCCCACTTGAACTGGCGACATATTCTCCGGGAAAGCGGTGGCCGTGGCCTCCATGACCGAGTTAAACTTGTCGTTGTCGACCGTGGACAGGAAGCTGAAGATGGCGTGGAGACGATGCAGTAACAACCTTGTTTTGTACTTTTTCTCACGATTGTTGACATCGTTTTCTACAATATTCTTGATGTGGTTATTATTCTCAAATAAATTTTCAAAAATTGTCGTTAAAGAATGAATAACATGATAGCACTGCAGGGATTTGGCCTTGAGCAATTGCACCTGCAGCTTAACGGTAACTTCACCTGCACCTACGCGGCTGACAGTCCTGGTCAAGACGCTTTTATTCCATATTTCATATAGAAAAAAGCTTAAAACATTCTTGAATCCATAGAATATGGGCTCCACGTGGTCCACAATAGCCGCGTCCTGCCTCACGGTGTCACTCATGAACAAGTCTACCTTGGCAGCCAAGGCGATGTTGCTGGGATTCTCCGCGTAGTCGCAGAGCAACAGACACATTGAATAGAATATAGTGCGTCCATACTGCTTACTAAACCCATCAATCGCCGTCATTGGCTTCATGATCATGCGCGACAGCGTCGTCACTGGGTGCTCGTGGTACAGGGAATACACACGAGTAGGTGAGAGAAGGAAAATTTCTTTCTGATATTTGCTTCGCTTGATGGTTTTGATGTATATAACCGGTTCACTCGCCGAACCAACACTCAGAATATTGACATACTCGCCTTTCACGTACTTGTCACAGGACATTTCCTCTGTTATCAACGGACATTTCTGGCACCATTGAATGTCGCGGACAATAGCTGTCACGCCACCATTACTGCCAGTGAATATGGCAAATTCGTTGCATTCATCAATATACGCGGCGTACGCAGCCATCTTACTGTCGGGGGGCTTCCTGTTGTAGTACTCAATTCTGCTGGACACGTTGTCAACATGAATGTAACCCCGCGATCCATTCGTAAACACAATGGACACGTAACGGTAGTCCTGCGATGTGACCATATCTACTACCTCTAGGCCCTTGCTCTCTACACCCGGCAGCGCGCTCAAGCTCCAGCCCATTTTAACTGGCTTGACTCCCTCTTTAGTCAGACTAAAAATATTCATTATCGCATTCCTAGTGACAGCGTAGATGTAACTATTCTTGATTCCGATTCTAAAGTAGCCTCTGTCGATTCCAGAGAACATGTACTTGTTGTACAGATACTGCAGATCCCATATGTACAGCAGTTTCCACACCAGTTTCTTCTCATAATTATAACGACATTTCTTATTAACGTCGGGCGACAAGATATTGCTGTACCACGAGTACACATAATCTTCAATAATTAATTCATAAATATTACCATCAGATGCACCCATTAGTAATCGACTATGTGCAGCGCCTTCTTCGGTGCGTATCTGGGTGCTCTTGACGTCTAAGATCAGATAATTTTCATTATTTGCTGGCTCGAACTCACTTAGAGTAATAGACTCGATTGCGGTATTATGCACGATGTAATACTGCAAAGTCTCCAGTGTATTGGCGACAATAAGCTTATACATGTTGCATTCGCTGCTATAATGCGGACACCTTCCCTTCTCTTGTAAACGCTTTATTTCTGCTTTATCTACATCATCTGCAGTATGTAACGAGACTGAAACTATCATGTCAGCAATGCCATCATATTGAATCTCATGCACATTAAACTCGGTATTATGATCATTATAACCTAGTAAATATAACTTTGCACCGATATTTACCCAAATAACATTGATTTCTGATAGTATTCCTGTCAGAGAGTTCCTAGGGATCTTGGAGGCAATTCCATTTGCTGAGAGATCAAACTCATATTGCCTAGTGATAAATATAGGGATATCTCTGCTAGGTCCACCAGGTACTACATATGTCCCAATGGAACAACCATCTCTGTTGATTGGTTCAGAGTATGTAAAATTCCATGCATTTACAAGTATTTCTTCGCCTCCTTCTATTCTTGTCCTTGACGTAGATGGTATTTCGCCGGGAATTGCAGTCAAGGATGCCTCTATTCGGTCTAAGTCATCCTCTACCTGTACGACAAACTCTCTGAGGAGTTGCTCATTTGTCGAGGCACTCAACATGGCTTTGGTAACCCTTAGCCAACCTAATGGCTTAATTTAAACTTAAACTTTTGGTGTCTTCCTTTTGTGAAGGCGGCCTTTTCACACTGCACTGAAGGTTTATAACTGTCACAGGTTTAACTACTGACTTATGAATGATAAGTAAATAACTACTTTTGGGTCTTGCATACACTCCATGATTTGATACTTCTTATTATCTCGATGCGATCTACATACTAGCGGCGAGGCAATCGTCTTTGTAAGTATACGGTGCTCTACAAATACACCTATTCCTTCAATGCACCTCTACTTACACTCACATCTTAGCATTAACTGTTTCACATTTCTATCTCTCCCTATTTCCCTGTAGCCGGCGGCTTTTCGCTGATTTAATTTTAGAAAATCAAAAAAAATTGTAATACCTTGTACAATTGCTCGTTTGTTCTTGAGGTTAAAGTAGCATAGGTCCTATGACTGCAGCTGTATATGCATTGCTATTACTGTTGTTGGCGCTATCGGTGCTGCTGCAGGCTAGGGAGTACACGCAAGCATTCCATTCATCAGGACGTATTCTACAGCTTGAACACGCCAAGAAAGCTGTTAAAAAAGGCTCTACAGTTATCGCTGTAGCATGCGCTGATGGTATACTCGTACTAATTGATGCACCAGATGTGCGTAGTGATACGCTCAAGGTTAAAAATAGTTTGAACAATAAGTTTGTGATCGATAAACATCTTCATTTATTGATAACTGGACTTGTATTTGATGCCATACCTATTGTTGATATTGCTATGAAAAAAGCAATAAGCTATAAGAATAAGTTTGATGAGATCATGCCTTGTGAATATTTATGCGAAGAGATTGCAGATATTTTACATGCATATACAAAAAAGATACCTTACTCTAGAGCATTAGGTATTGCATCAGTTCTTATAGGTTATGATAAATTATTAGGTTATCAGATTTACTCTATTGACTCACAAGGGTCATATATTGGCTGGAATGCGGTATGTGTCGGAGGTAAATACGAAGATGAGATATTGTATAATTTACCTAAATACATTAAAAATATGAAAAATGAAGCTATGAAAAGTGTAGCGAACCAATTGCAACCAATTATTGATAAATACTTGACACCAAACACTCGGATATACGGCATCGACACTGACGAATATCACGAGTTAATATGGAAATTAATGAATTAATATATCGTAATGGCCTGGCCTGTACAACAATACTACTGGTGCAAAAGAAGAATTACTATCTGGATCAGGGAATTTCATATGAGATAAGCCCTTTTCCTCTTCAAATGGCTTGCCATCTAGGTACTCAATGCGCACCTCAATACCTAGATAAGTTGTCAAAGCAATGATTTGAGGTTGTTCACATTCTTTACCCATTGGTTCAACCTCGCTTTTACAGAATGTGTCGATATCAGGTAAATCGATGAATGGAATATACCTATCTACGTCTAATTTCATACTGACAGACGTGATCAAGCGCATATACCAGGTGTAGTAGTCACTGTTGCCACCTTCTTCACTGAATAATTGAAGTATTTCATCACGTGACTTAGTGAAAAGGTCATCCAGTAGTTCTATAAACATATCGTAGAAAGTTTCAAATGCAATTTCAGAGTATCCTAATGCAAGCAAATCCTCTGTGTAATGATTAAGTAAATAAATAACAGCTGCACTCTCTTAATTAAAATAATCTTACCTCTGCTTTTGATCACCGCTGTTTTCACTCTACCTAACTCTTCAATTGCTGTAGTTTTAGTAGCCTCTAAACTATGCGCTTGCAATAATTGATCTAAAAATGCAAATAAATAGCATCGATAGAAACAATTTCCATCCCCTTTGACGCGACGCATGTGTCGATACTTCCTGCTCAAGTAATTTATACCTGCAGTAAAACCTGGTAATGATGCATTTTCATAACTCGGAAGTAACGTGCTTGGAGAAACTAATGGTCCCACCAATGGTCCTGAGTCACTCTGATCATCAACTTCCATCTTTTTCTTTATGTATCTTGATTCCTTTCTTCGCCGATATTCGCCGGTACCACAGTGTAGCAGTAAGAGAAGAAGGTAAAAGGGTAAATAGCAATAGTTACATTATTCACAGGATGGTGGCACAATATTCTCTACTTTCAGCACTTCTGATTTGATGTGAATAGTCTTGAACATCTCTAGACAGGCCACTTGTGGAGCCTTCATGGTGTCCGAGTGACTCTTGACCTCCACAGCGAACACTGTATCGTTTAAAACAATGTCTCGCAACTGGTGTTCCTTATTCACGGCTACATCTGCCATCCGAATAGCTGCGAAATCATCATCAGTTACATTTGCTTTCCAAAGCACCAAGTCTGGCAATCCACGCAGCAGGTACGACTCCGGATCCTTTGTCATTGTTTCTAATATTTTACCCAACCGCGCACCTCCTAGCGCCAATGCAAAAGACGCTAACTCTTTGATGCTACACTCAAGCTTCAGCTTCTTGCTCTCTAAGCTATCAATGCATTCTTGTAAATGGTTCTTTAATTCCAAGCAATTCATACCGGAGAAGGCAGCTGTGCGTGCATCAATACGTTCTTTCCGCATCTTGTAAAATCCCTGACTGCGACAGTAAGGAAGCGCGCAGTATCCTTTCGAGCCAAAGAACAAGTTAATATGCACTTTAAAGTTAATTGGGTAGACTTCAAATGGGCGAATAAAGGAAAACTCAACGGAACTGTCGTAGATGATGTCGTTCATACAAAGCTTCAACAACTCACTCCAAATGCGTTTTTCAACGAATGCCGCGTACCATTCGATCGTTTTGGCGCCATGTGTCAGCTCCGCCTTCCCAATAATATCACCAATTTTTTTGTATACGAAACCGTCCTTCACAAGCCTTCGGTGCTTGCCCCAATGGGTGGGACCCACGCCCTTGCTGCGCAGTTGCGACATGAATACATTCTTTACGTCACTGTCCGAGCACGTGGCAAACGAGGCGAGGTAATAGAACGCGGCAAGCTCTTCTACATTGGCTTTGTCAATCAGCGAACTATTTTCATCGCTGCATTCTTGAGGCGGTTTGCAATCGTATCCTTCCCATAGATATGTGGTCTGTACTTTCGTTGCATCAACAGCTTCCCAGTGCTCCGGCGGAAATCGGTACAGCACTCGGTTGATGCCGCCGATATCCTTCTCATGGGATTCCAATTTCACTGCTTTGATAATCCTGCAGGAGTAACTGCCACCTCTCTCGATTTTTAATGGGGTGATGTTTAACTCACTATTCAACTTCGATTTACTCTTTGGTTGATGCAAGGTGTGCAGCAACTCCACCTTTTGATCGGGCACTGACAAGTAACCGGTGTCGACGAGCTCTTGGACGTAGTTGATGAACCTATCGAGGTGGACATGCGGCTTGTACTCGTCATACCCGTTGAACACGGAGCACTTCTGATTTTCCTTCAAAAACTTCAATAGATGATTATATACATAACCTTTACAACCGTCAATGGCTGCTTTTTGTCTCTTGTTTCCCGACTCCCACTTATCACTGTCGCGTAAGAATAGCAGGTATATATTCATCACTATCTTCTGAAGCGAAGGCACAGTTTTTCCTTGAGCCGCGCTGTTGATAAGAGTTCGAGGGTCGCCTTTCGAGTCATCCTTCAGTCTCTTATTCAACGCTCTTCCATCACGATCTAGAATGGAATTAGTTATATAAGACAAGTACTCTCTGCAGCGCATAGCGATCATAAGCAAGCCTCTACTCACAGGCCAGATAGGGTATAGCACGTACATCTCCGACTTGATGAACTCTTTATTCTGCTCATGGGGTAACTCATCAACTTTAAATTGCGTCACAAACCCATGCAACACACACGTGGTATAGAATCTGATTTGGTTCTTCGTTTCCTCTTTCACAATAACGGTACGTTCAGCCGTCGGATCACTCATTATTCGGAACAATTGGTGAATAATTTTATCCATTTGAGCCTTGATCTCGGTTTGGGGATTGTCGATGACGTCGATGACGTCGCGCAGCCAGTTGATGGCGTAAGAGTATGCATACAAGTGGTCATATGAGCGGAAAACGTCATCCAAAAGCCGAATGCCGTCCGGCTTCTCTAGGTACTGCAAGTACCTCCGGAAAGGGTGTCGCTCCGGATCTGAGGCCAGAATGTCGTAAATCAGGTAGTAGTTTCTACTCATTAGCTGGATGTACTCTTGCTGTTTCGCAGATTTAGCGCTGTCACCAATTGTTGTATCGAGGTCGCTGGGAAACGTTAGCAGGAAGCTAAGAGGCTCTTTGCAGCGTCTCGACCAATCCTTGAAATATTTGAGTGAATATCTGAAAGCGCTATGAAAAATCTCGTCGTCGCTGCAGAATATTGCGAGAAAATCGGGGTATATAACGGTTGTTGGGATATCGAGCCGTTGCTTGTGCAGCTGCTCCGATATAAGCATGATGACAAACTGCACGTGCTCGTAGAAGTACTTGTGCTCGACACTCTGAGCTATTACTAACGATTTCTTTAATTTAAATGTTTTACTGTCTCTTTTGTCGTACTCAAATGACTCTGAATTGTCGACGAACTCCTGTGATATCTGTGAAATTGTTTCCTTGATCTCTTCTCCATCGTCTACGTGGTCGGCTTCTTCATCCACATACTCGTCAATAGTATCATCATCAAGAGGTGTTTCAAACTGACGTTTTCTATCTATGGTTTCAGTCGCAATGTCCATCCGATTTTCCATCTCGTGCTTTACATTCTCGATTATTTCATCAACTTTACTTGATTCATATCGATAAAATATACCATTATTCTTCTTCCAAGCATCGCCATTAGCACTCCTGTCATCAATGAGTATGTCATTTCTACCAGTGCAATAAGTTCCCTTGGTTCCAGATTTGCACATTATAAGAGTATAACATCCACCAACTAAGTTATTAGCACACCATTTACTCATTTGGTCCTCAACAGTTTGTTTAATGGAGGTATTCATCGTACAACCAGATAGTATTATGGGATTGTAACATTTTAAACTAGTCCATAACTTAAAACCGTCATCCTTAAATTTAAGCTTGATAAAGAACTCCGGATCTATTTTTAGTAATGTCTCTATGTATAAATGCAATTGTTAGATACAGCTATGAGGATTCGCTGTGGGGAAGGACTTACCATACTTCAATGAAGGATCTATGCTTCTCGATCCACCGCCATATCCCTGCTCAATCGCTCCTTCAAAATCAGCAAGCGTATCGAAGAGGTCTATATACAGCTTTCGATCAGTCATTCTTATTATTCCACTACAAGGCAACAAGGGTCATATCGAATTATCGCTTATACAACTTCAAAATTTAAAGAAAAAGAAAATTATGCTTCCAAAAGCGGTCCTAAACCTAGCTATGTTTGAAGCTTAAATAGCGTGCAAATCCGCAGCACCATCGACGATCTTACATGGTTTAGGCTGCAAGAGAGCATTCTAATCGCGATGGAGAAGAAGAAGAAAAAATTGAGTCCACACCTCTGCCACTGTCTCTAGTTCTACTTTTCTATTACTTTACAGAGCTGCGAAAAAATACTGACGATTTAGCTGTTTACAGAGCCTGAGTATGTACTTGGCGGTGGTCGGAAACATGCAGGAAGAGCGATGCGTTGTAGTTCATTGAATGCATACATGGGCTGTCCTGTGTTAGCGAACACGTTCATAGTTCTTACCCCGTTACTTCGGAGTATTTGACACACATCTTTGCCTTGTAAGACACCTAACTCTTCTACTAATGACTTCGCAATATCCAAGGTCACGCCCATCGAAGTTCTGTCTTTACCACTTTTGCATAAGATACCAACGACACCGCCTACCGCGCGACAAAAGTCTGCTGACTTGATCAACATATGCACGTGTTTCTCGCCCTTGGCAGTGGCGGACTTGGACAAGACAAGCTCTACATCCTCTAATATCTTACTCACACTATCTAGCGTGCGGGTGGCCTCGATCATGGCTGAAGTAGTTCTATTATTCAACGCTCGACGAATTTTGGTTTCCTTTGGTTTGCGGAATACCCCCCCAAGTAACGATGCTCCCGCGTCAGCCTCGGCATCTTCAAGCACCTTTTCTTTCTTACGATATTGAAATGTAAATGCATCAATAAAGTGTCCATGATACTGCTTGATTCGCTGAAAGGCAAAATTGTTAATATCAACTTGTCGCTGGACATCGGAATGATTCGACATGTGCGCTAGACTCTGCATCTCGTTGACACCTTGTGTAAAAGCTACACCAACTAGGTGCATCATTCCATACACCTTCAAGCCAGCCTCGTTGCACGTTGCTACGTGACTAGCGTCTAGCTCAATAACAGGTTTGAATTTGAGAGCACTCATCAGGCTTATATTCTCCTTCAATGCCTCGTTTAGTTTAGGCGCCAAGCTGCTGTAACGGATAGACCCGGTTTCGCTGAGTTCACCAGATTTTACAACATAGTCACTCATCGAGTTTGCCGCTTTAATTACCGTTTCACCTTCTGCTGCATCAATTTCGATATCTACAATATATCGCTTAGTGCTGTCGCGCATGACGTGCACCTTGTCGCGACCGGGAACATGTTTCACCAATCGAATAGTGACTAAACTCAGCCAAGATGCAGCGAAGTCCAAGTCTTCCACCATGCCCAACTCGTCTCCGAAAGTAGATAACATGGATTGCAGCGACACCAGAAGGCCAATGCGTAGTGCTCGAGCTAAATTATCAAAGTAAGCACCATTGTATGCCGTTGCTAGGTACACACATAATTTGACAGCTGTTACAGCATATCCTAACACCTGGCTGCTGCATATATCAATACGCTTAGCTAGGTCGTATCGCTTATTAGTGAATAAGGACTTATCATAGGCATTTTCACTATCGCGCGATTTCAAAGACGATCCAAAAATTACCTTCGCATCCTTCGGGTACTTAGCGATCATTTGCTCAAGAGGTCCGTCATCGCGAGATATCTGGATCGACAGCATCCATAGTAACCTGCGCTCTAAATCATCAATATTATTGAATAACCTGCGCAGTCCACCGTGACCATATTTCAACGAATGCGCTGCCGGCACTCCTAATGTAAGAGTAGGGATTACATGAATGAATTTATTAGTCTGCGCCGACGCGCTATTGAATAGGTCCTTCTCGGGCACGTGCTGCGACAACATCAGATGAACATTCAAGTTGGTCGTAATGTATTGCCATTCTTTTAACTTTTTCCAAACGCTGCGACGCAATAACGAACCACCAACTTTGATGCCGATGACATTGTTCTCCACTTCATTGTTCATGAGCTCCATGCAGAGCTTCAGCACATTCAGTTTACATTCTATGAGTGAGAAAGTGAGATATAAGCAGCGGACTGGGATGTGGAGAGCTTACCTAGAAGGTCAGTGATTACTTCATCGATTACAGTCGATGCTTTCTCTAAATTTTCTTTTTTATGGAACAGAGCCATTGCTACTGAGTCCACATCCACCAAAGACATATTCTTGTGAGAGAATGCAGATACGAAGATATTGTCGCTTTCGATACTTTTGATGCTTTGCATGATGCCGGTCTTGATGTTGTTAATTGCAATGGAGCGCTCATCACAGAATAACTTCGCCATACTCCTAGCTACAAGCACGCCGAAGTCGCTGGCGAGTATGATCTCGTCCGATATGGTCTGCCCGGACACACACGGAAAGGAGTAAAGCCTTTCAGCATATGGGGAAATACAAAAGGATTTGCATATTTCTGCTTGCTGCTTCATTATTGCAACAGATTTTATTGCTACAAAACCTATGTCAACGAAGCCTTTGGGCATATCCACAGGTATCGACTGCTCAATATGACGCTGGAAGCTCTTGTTAACCTTCATGGACGCTTGCATAGGAGAGGAGTGGAGTGCGGCTGTGTTGAACACCATTGTGGAGACGATTCTTTGGTTTACCTTGGACTGGGCTGTGTTCAATTTATCCTGCGTTATGTTGTTGGATAGCAACATAACCACTACTTTGATGTTTGCATATCCCTTTTTGGTGAATAATTCTTGTAGTAACGTAAATCGAACAATATAAGAAGGTAATAGTATGGCCTCGTCCTGCTGCTCAATATGGTGCACCTCCGTGTGGCAAACCATCTCCCATTCGCCATTGTTATTCACATAAGACGAGTCTATTTCTCCATTTACTAATGGCGCTGGGGATTTCGATCCGTAAATTATCACATAAACCAAATCATTGTTGAATACGAGATGGCTAAAGCGCACCGACAGTTGGAAGCCGGAGTACGAGCTAGTCTCATTATCGATGTATGATTGAATATATTCCGCTCTGATCGGTGGAAGCCGAATTTTCTTAGACTTTTCCTTATGTAACACTTTTACAGCTGTTGTCTCGCATATTCTCTCTATATCAGATGCATTATATGCTTTGGAACTTGTGGCTTCGGCATCAGCATCGCCACCATCATCGGCCACAGGAACATGTATAGTTGCTATCGTCGTCGTATCTACAGATTGGTGATCATGACTGGCGCATACTTGGTATACCTCCAATGTCTTAGACCCGGCGAACACGGTCTCCCACCACTCTGCGTTATAATTAGTTGTACTAGGCTCATTGGTATCAGTCTTTTCTCCGTTGTTATGCTGAATTGAGTATAATTCCGTTTCGATTTCAAATCTCCATTTATTTTTATCATTTACACTTTCGCTCTTCATGCATAATATCATTTCTTTTGTTGATGCTTTCTTCAACACCAGTAAATCGTCTACCTTGTCACCATCATCAACTAAATCAACTATCAAGTCGTTATCTAATTTTATTGTGCCCAAGAGGGTCAGATTGTCCTTGGACTTGAAATAGCACAGAGATTTTATATCTTTTCGTAGTATAAAATAACGTCTTTTCCATGTTTTAAACCATGAACCTTTCTTAAACAAGTAACCTTCGCACGCAATATCAGATCTGACGAATGTTTTCTTTGAATGATGGTCAATAGTCCCTCGACCAATAATTTGACTATAAAAAGAATTCGCTGCATGTTCTCTGAAAATATTATCTACAAATTCTCCAGCTTCATTGATATAAAACAATTGCTTTCTTCGTCCTTTCATTTGTTTTATGATAGATGGTACTGGAGGGCGTTTTTCACTATCACCAGCTGCTTCATCGGCAGCACCCCTTACTCCTGCAGATTTATCTTTTGATGCTTTTGCTAGATTAAATATTGAAAAGATAGATTGTTTCTTCGAAACAGCTTCATCATCCGCTTCAATGCGCGTAATATTATCAGTCGATGACTCTGAGATACGCTGCACGACATCGCCCTCCGTAGTCGTACTAGCCTTTTTACCCCAAAACATGGTCTCTACTTCCTCGCTTACAGTACAGGTAGAAACTACTCCTCTCTCAAAGTTACTGTTAGAAAAACACGGAGAAGATTGGATTTTTTACCCAAAATCACAGGAGTAATGTTTGGATTTGGTTTGACGGCCTCATGTTCACACACCACAATGACAATAGCCAGTAGTATCGAGTAGCGATCAAAAGGAGGATGCAAAACTCATTCATAACATTGTTAATGATCATAGCAAAGTGTTATGAATATTTATATATTCATAAAAACATTGAAACAGCGTATTAAATACCAGAACTAAAGTAGCCAACATAGAACTTGCAAATTCGAATTGTATACGACTTAAATAGTGTTACTATCGCGGGATGCACTCTGAAGTCAATGAATACGGCCCTCGTTTAACGAAAAACTCTGAAAAAGGAAACCTCTTCACTTGATAAGTTAATTTTTGGAGCAGAATGCGCAAAGAGGTTGAGTTTTTGGAGGGAAAAGGCGCCCCTGCCTTCGTACACGATATTATCCGCGGAGTTTTGGACATGTACCAGAAAAATACGCAAACTTTCTTGCTTTGGCTGGGATTCATGACCATGTCTTTTGTGGTTTACTGCTTCCTTTCGAGCGGTGATTTCTCCTTTTTACTGGTACATTTACTCATTATAAAAAGCTCTTAATAGTGCATTCAACTTACTATATTTCTGCTTACATAGACTTATGCTGCATTTGTTAGATGTTTTGGTTGTATAATTTTGAATTATCGTATGTGGTCTTCCAAAAGCGCCAAAGGTAGCTACCATCTCCACTTACTTCACTTACTCGATGCGACATGCACCTTACTCCTTGCTTTTATAAAGGTGTTAGTTTAAAAACATTAGAATTGTATGCAGTAACATTTGTAGTCCGATTAATTTCTATAATGAGTTATCAGGGATACTTACCGTTTGATAAAACTGGTGATTGGTTTTATCATTTCGTTGAATTTTTATCTTTGATATCAATAAGTCTTGCAATTTACGGTATAATGGGCCCGCTAATATCTACATATGATGAAAAATACGATAAATTTGGTAACTTACACATCGCACCACAGTACGGAGTTGTGTATATACTGGTCCCTTGCTTCATCATGGCACTATTCATAAAACCTAATTTAAATCGTGATTTTGTATCCGACATGTTCTGGGCCTATTCCATGTATTTGGAGGCAGCTGCCATGCTTCCCCAGATATACATGTTCCATAATAAAGCGTCGGATAAGGAACGATCTGTTGATTTACTCTTAGGGCACACAGTATTTGCATTAGGCATAGCTCGTGTTTTTGAATTAATATTTTGGGTAGGTTCATTCAGAGAATTAGCGGACAGGAGTGGCTCTAGGCTGCCTGGTTATATAGTCTTGATATCGCAAGTAGCACACTTGATAATTATGGCAGATTTCTTTTATTACTATATCATAGCAGTAAGAGAAGGCAAGTCCATGGAGTTGCCTATCAATAGCAGCTATAGTTATCCTGTGATGTCAAATGTGTAGTGTTTCTTGCCTTTATTACCCACGTTCATACCATAATATTATTGTAAAAGTAAAAAGCGCGATTGTATTGTTATAATTTTTGATTTACATTCTTATTTATTCATTTTTATAATTTCATACTTTCGAAGGACTGGATCGCAGCCAACGTTTTCTCCAGCTCTTGCTCGTAACTGTTTAGCTTTTCGGCATTCAACAATTTCACATTTTCGGGTACTTTGTCGTATCCTGGAGCACTCACTTTTCGCTTGAACTGCTCAAAAGCACCACTAATTCGCTCCTTTTCCTTCTCTAATCGACTTATTTCACCATCTATGTCGATGATTCCGCTCAGGTCGATGAAGAGAGTGATGCGGTCATTGATGACTCGAATACAGCAACCTTTTGGTGCCTCACCGATTGGGTTCAACAATTTCAAATAATTACCTTTTGCTAATGTACAAAAATCCATTTCAAATACATTAATGGCGGCGATCACTTCGGGACTGTCAGATCGATAGTAAAAGTTGGTTTTGACACTACTGCTGGTAACATTGTAATCCGCGCGAAGTGAACGCGCACTTGCAATCATTTCTTTTATTAGCTCCATCTGCTCTTCAACTACAGGATTAAAAGCAGTTGGTACGGCAGAAGGATATGCGGAAATCATTATAGATGGTACTGTTGTCAAGTGCTCGCGATTTGGCAACCTTTGCCACAACTCCTCGGTGACGAAAGGCATTAGTGGGTGGCACAACCGTAGATAATGCTCTATTACCGTGTACAAGGTCACTTGCGCGCAACGTTTCCTTGCCTGGTTAGCGGCGTCAGTATCGTACATAACTGGCTTCACTAATTCTAGATAGTAATCGCATACTTCATACAAGAAGAAGGAGTACAGCGACAGCGCGGTGGCGCCGAAGTTGTAGTTGTCAATGTAAATATTGCAATCTTTAATAATGTTATTCAATTTGGACAAGATCCACTTGTCTCTGCCTGATATCGAGGCATCCTCCAAGACGTCAGTGAACATGGTAGCAGAAGGAATAAAGTCATTCAGGTAAGTCAGTGCAAACTTGACAGCATTCCATAGTTTATTGCAAAATTGACGGTATCCGACTACGCGCTTGATGTCCAAGTTGATATCCCGTCCTTGAGTGGTGTACGCCAGCAGACCGAATCTGAGCGCGTCTGCGCCGCACTGCGGAATACCGTCAGGGAAATCAGCAGTTTGTGCATCTTTAGCTGTTTGGACCTAGACAAATAATAGTTAGGTTAATATTGCAAGGGTGAGAGAGTGTGTGGTGAGGTGTAGACATATAACGGGGTAAGAAGTGGTATGTAAAGTTGAATTCATGGCACAAGGCTCTGAAACACGGACCAATTATCTTCATCATCCCCCATTATATGTATATCAGAGAGAAGGAAATAATATTCTGTACCTCTTTGGCAGGAAGATTTCCTTCATCAATCTTCTTCAATAGGTCCGTTAGTGCGCAGCCATTGATGACTTCCAACGGATCGATGACATTTCCTAGTGATTTAGACATTTTTCTACCGTTTTTATCTCGCACCATAGGATGCAAGTACACTTGGCGGAAAGGCAGCGTATCAGTCAGCTGCAGCCCCATCATGACCATGCGCGCCACCCAAAAGAACAAAATATCCAAGCCAGTTTCAAGTAAGTGAGTAGGATAAAACGCCTTGAAATCAACAGTGTTATCGGGCCATCCGAACACAGACCAAGGGAAGAGACCGGAGCTGAACCATGTATCTAACACGTCTTCGTCCTGCTCTAATGTAATCGCGCTAGGTGCAACATTGAATTTGACAGCTGCTTGCTGTAACGCGTCGGCTTCAGTGCGTGCCACAATCCAACGATTATTATGAGTGTCGTCATTCTTATCTACTCTTTCTTCACCAGCTAGGCGCACAAAGTATGCAGGAATGCGGTGGCCCCACCAAAGTTGCCGGGACACGCACCAATCTCTGATGTTCTCTAACCATCGGTACCAAGTGGCCTCGTGCATTTCTGGCAGAATTTTTAATTCACCATTACGTACAGCATCAACAGCGCGTGCCGCCATCGAGGTGCAGTTGACATACCATTGGGGTGACAGCATTGGCTCTATAATATCTCCTGAACGAGAACACTTGCCGAGTCTCATCTTATTTGGTACTTTTCCTCGGAATAATCCCAACGATTTGAGTTCACTTTCCATTTCATAGCGCGCGTCGTATCTCATCATGCCACTGTATTTGCCGCAGTTACCGGATATCTTACCGTCTTCCGTTAAGATTGTGATGAAGTCTAAGTTGTGACGCTTGCCACATGCATAATCGTTATGGTCATGAGCTGGTGTAATCTTCACCGCACCAGTACCGAAGGTCATGTCAACTAGTATGTCGTCGCAAATAATTGGAATCTTGCGGTCGACAAATGGGTGAACTACAAATTTACCGTGTAAATGAGTATAACGTGGATCGTTTGGATGCACAGCAACTCCTGTATCACCCAACATAGTCTCTAAACGAGTTGTTGCTACAACTATCTCTTCGTCACTACCGTCAACCTTGTAGGCAAATGATGTTAGAGTACCGAACTCATAAGTAGGACGCAACTTATGATTAGGGACTGGGAAGTATTCGATGGCCTCAAGATCCACGTGGTCCACTTCAATATCAGATATAGCAGATTGTAAGGCACAAGACCAATTAATGAGTCTTTTGTCACGATACAACAATCCGTCTTCATGAAACCTGACAAAAGCTTCGATGACCGCTTTAGACAACTTCTCGTCCATGGTAAATGCTTCGCGACTCCAATCAACTGATGAACCTAAACAACGAATTTGATTACATATTTTACCGCCGTATGTTGTCTTCCATTCCCACACACGGTTAACAAATTCTTCACGTCCTAAATCGCGACGAGTTAAATTAAATTCTTTTTTCAAACGCTTCTCAACAACTGATTGTGTTGCAATACCAGCATGATCTGTACCTGGAACCCATAATGTTACTTTTCCCTTCATTCTATTATAGCGAGTGATGGTATCTTCAATTGCTGATGTCAATGCATGACCCAAATGCAGAGAGCCAGTTACATTTGGTGGAGGTATAACCATGACGAACTTATTTTCGTATGGACTATTTAATGCTTTAGTTACATCAGGAGAATAGAATCCACACTTTTCCCACCATGCTTGCCATGCACTTTCCACGTACACTGGTTGATACGTTGGAGGGAATACGCCAAGAATCTTTTTATCACCACTAGGTGTGTTATCAACGAAAACTTGCTCAGGTTCTTTTTCTTTCTTCTTCTCCTTGCTTTTCCCTTCTCCTACTTTCGCATATACAACCTTTTCTTTTTTTTCTACTTTTTTGCCACCATTTTTCATTAATTTTTTATATGCACTTTTGGATATAACTTCGCCAGTCTCTGGGTCATGGAATACCTCCTTGGCGTCATCCTTCTCCTCAGCGCCGCCTTCGGTAGACATCGTTTTCTGCAATGAGAATCTGCATCATCCATCGCCATCCAAAAAATACGGTGCCGGTATCAAATTGGATTGTAATTTATAAAGACGACCTTGTTATACTGTAACTCACCTTTGTTAGCTAGATGACAGAAAGCGCTGCACGATTTCATATTCCAATATCCAACTGTCTTCATTATTCAAATAGGTACAAGTTTTATGCCGGTACCCAAAATGTTCAAAAAGAACGACACTTTTATAACACATAAACGCTCTCAGACAAGGGGATCTCAAAGCCGTTAGAGCTACGTTTAGTAGCATGTCACTAGCACTTTTTGTTATCTTGATGGTGTGTTTTGTCTTGATTCCATCATTGATAGGATTGTTTATATGTGGTTTGTTACTAATTACAGATTCAAGATCGTGCTGGTTAATTCGATATTTTAATGGCACAAATATAGTTCAAGAGAATAATGATAGAAGAGAAAGAGTGAAACGGTTCCAGGATGACGTTGAAGCATTGAATGCTGAAGATGGTCTTACTACTAAATCTATTATTTCTACTGATGATAATGATGAGTTATCACCAGGGAGAACGCATTGGGTTGATGATTGGCAATCAAAAAAGCCAAAATATAAGGTCCCGAAAGAAACTAACAGGCTTCTATTAACCATTTTAGGTGAAGAGAATAATAAGTACAATGGTTGTAACGATTGTAACCCATTATCGCCAAAAATAGTCGATAAAGCAAAATCGAAACATTTATATTCCTCTTCGTTAACTGATATTATCGTAGTTCCTCCAAATATGATTAAAGGTTTATGTGACCATGAAGTGTCATTGGGGAGATTTATTGCGAGTCCTATGAAGTCACCTATACATCATTTTCTATTGAACAAGGACGATTCTGCTACAATAGATAGTAAACCATCGAATATAACATATGATTACTGATAAAACTATACAAACTGTAATATAAACCTGAATCAAAATATTGAATTACACATTATACAACTTTAACCTAATCTTCTGAACTATTTTTTTGTTGCCTTCATTTTATTTAGTTGCATTCTTGATGCAGCTGACATAACCGGCGCAGCTCTTACCTTTTTTTTATTTAATGAATTCACGCTATCATTATTTACACCATGAAATGCAAATGGTGATGTATTTTGGTTAGATGAATTTGATGTTGGTGTTTCACCAACGTTACTATTTGCTGCAGGAGACTCAAAGTCAGTAGAGGCACCTGTTTGCTCTCTTGGTGGCGAGGCACCAGAAAAACCTAATTTTGACAATACATCTTCTGATCTTATGATATTGACTTCGCTCTCATTGATAAATTGGTTGTTTCTATAATTTGCGCTGGTAGTATCACTTGACGCGTTAGCAAATAAAGATTTTAGATCAACTTTAGTATTTGCTGAGAGATTGCTACTGCTAAAAATGTTATCAATGGAACTAATACTAAGTGTAATATCATCGTCATCTTCAACGTGTGTTGTACTACGGAAAGAAGCTGCTTTGCCATCAGGTGATGGAGCTGGACTAATTCCCAAAAGAGCGCTAAATCTTGATGATTTGGTTTTGGTACTAAATGAGCTTCCTTCTACTGGCTCTTTTAATGCTAAATCAAAGAATGTATCCACATTTGCACCTCCTGTATTCATGGATTTATCAAAGATATCAGACAACCAATCTTCGACTTTCGGTTTGACTGCATTCTGTGTTTGCTGATTTTCGTTACCGATATTGAACACACTTGGGGTACTATTACTAGGTTCTAACTCATTAAAATGCACTATTTCAGTACTTTTTGTCGTTATATTTTCAACATTATTCGCCTTTGTGCCGCTGAATAGATCTCTAACATTAATCCTTTTTCCATTCTTTTTCTTTTCTTCCTCTTCTAATTCTTTCATTAACTCATCGCCTTCATCATGATAGCGATACACAACTGGAGCTTCGGAATTTATGCTTTTATCGTTTTTCCTTCTATGTTCTTCAAGTTCCTTTTCAAACAACGCAAGTTGTTCTTGTCTAGTTAACTTTTTTTCCCTTCCTCCACCTACTCCTGTATTATGACTACTATTACTATTTGTTTGAGACGTATTATTATTATTATGCGATTGATTCTTTCCAGTCATTACAGCACTATTAGTGCCATCTTGAGCAGTAAATTGTTCTTTGTTCCATCGTGTCCCTTTCTCCGCGGTTTTAGTCACAGTTATTGCTACGGGACGATCAAACTTGAATAGTTGCTGAAAAGAAGTTATATAGTCCTTTATGTCCTCTGGTATTTGCTGGTTCACCTTTTGTGACATATGCACTATGCCTATTTCTTTCAGCTCGCGCTTGCTGAAGCTTATTTTGCCCGCCATTTCGTTATAAATATATAATTTTTTGGTATATGCAGCATATGTTGCAAAAATCGAAAATCGAATATTGCGGTCCCGTTCCCACGCTGTTCGAAGAGAAAACAAACACTAATTGATTGATTTTACATCGATGTTCGATCATTTAAAATCGTTATTTTGTATTCGATTTAATGAATATTTCGCGATGATCGAGGCCATTTTTCCCCGCTGATATCGAACATAATAACTAGATTTAGTTAGGATAAATATAATACGCACACACAAGTAAACTCCTTTTCTGTTGTGATACTCATAATACCTAATAAAATCCCAAGTTAAATTTACTCCCTTCTTTTATAATGTGCGGAACCGGATGACATACCGAAAAAGTTGCGCGATTTAACAGTAAGATTCAAACCAGAAAACAACCGAAGACCTGTCAAAGCATCATTCAACAGGTGGCTAGTGCATTTGCTGCTGAAGATGTCGAAATCTTCAAAAATAAACAATAAGTTGGAGAAGATGGCCAAAGAACGAGAGGCATTCGAAAAACAGGTGCTGGCACTAGAAACGGATATGAATAACTTAAAAAAAGGAATAATCACACCAACGCCAACGAACAAGAAAGATATTAAAGAGCTAAATAATAATAGTCAGGGTAATGCAGCTCACGACTCGATACAAGATGAATCACCGAAAATAACTAAGAAAAAAAGTATGATAAAAGATGCTAATTCATCTACTTCATCACCAACAGTATTAGCTTCGTCGGGTACTCCTAGTTTCTATATCCCACAACCAGCTGCATTGATGCCCTCTGGCACGAGAGTGAGCGACTGGGCTTTTGTCGGGGAAATTAATTCATCACCTCCATTAGTGAAGATCGATACCATGACTAGAGTTTATGAGACAATTCGATTATTGGGAAGAGGTGCATTTGGCGAAGTCAATTTAGTTAAAAATATTGACGACAATAAGTTATATGCGTGTAAGTCCATATACTGCGAAAATGAAACCGATTTAACAAATATTTTGTTAGAAATTAAATTCTTGCGTCAACATAGACATCCTTGTATTATTGATATCCACGATGGATTCTTGACATTGCGACAAACGAAGAATATATTGTACATTATAATGCAGTACTGTGAGACTGGAGACTTAGGGAAAATTATAACAAATGCGCAAACAACTAAAAAAAGTATACCTGAATCACAAATAATAAAATGGACGATTCAAATCGCCTTAGCACTTCATTTCTTGCATGAAAGCAGCGTGCTTCATCGAGATCTTAAGCCGTGCAACGTCATGCTCACAGAAGGAGGAGATCAAATCAAACTGGTGGACTTTGGGTTAGCAATTGAATTAAACGAGAATAATGAGTGTAATTCAACTAATGAGGCTGGGACACCGTACTATACATCACCAGAAATGATCCAAAGCAAGCCTTACTCCTATCCTGCTGACTGTTGGTCATTTGGAGTCATGCTTCATGAGTTACTGGCACTAGAAATGCCATTCAATGGCTCGTCAACAGCAGACCTGGTCAAGTCTATTCTTATCGATCTACCACCCCCATTACCTGCTCATTATTCTCCAGAATTACGAAATATTGTTGCCGGATTGCTAAATAAAAACCCAGTAGATAGATTAGGCATGACATCACTGCTATCTGATCCATTATTCGCGTCCAAAGTGTCGCAATATCCATCGTCGTATCGCCCTAAAGCGGCTGAAGAAAGATTAAGACGAACACAAGTCAAACAAATAAGTGCGCAACTAGAGTGCTTGAAGCACAGTAAAAAGTCTTCCTCGAAATCATTGAGCAGTTGCTTAGAGACCATCAATGTTGCACTTCCAGATGTAATTGGGAAGAGCAAAACTGGCGAGAGTCCGACTAATCTAACGAATAAAAAATCTAGTCCAACAAGTGAAGGGTTTGTCCCTATAGTTGATATGGCTGCCAAAGTGCAAGTTCCAGAGCTGAAACTGCGCCCAACTACTCCTACTACTCCTAAATTGTTGACGCCAAGGGATGCGGCGTATTTACGAAATAGTAATAGCCAGAGTAAAATCGCAGTCGCCGAGAATACTCAGACAACAGAAGCGGGTGACGTGTCACCAGTAGTAGGTGGCAGGAAAGGCCAGTCCATTCAAGACGCTATAAGTCTTGATGAACTAGTAAGCAATGCGGAAGCTGCCGCACCACCCATATCCCAGCGATCTCTAAGCATGAATGATGCAAATGTTACAAATATTGCAGAGAATGGCCGCCGAGAAGACGATCTGCATGTGACGGTTGTTAGGACGCAAAGTGTCAATGACGGCGAACCTGTGAAAATGTGAGTGAAAAATGTGTGAAAATAAAATGTTTATTATAATTTTCTTAATCCATTAAAAAAACCAAAAACTTCTTTCACTACTTTACTGGGAGCATTAGCTTCCGTCTTGGGGCCTTTATCTTCATCAGGATTTTCTCGATCGTATATTTCATTCACTAATTCACGAGGTGGATCGGTGGCATAGGTATCTAGAAGTCGGTACCCATCGTCCTTTGATGCATCCTCATTCCAAAGTGACCACCCTGATGGCCATTCCCGTACAACTGCACCATGCTTCATAGTTTTCAATTTATACACAGTAGTAAATGTATTAATAACAGTCTTGCGCATATTTCTTGCTCTCACTCCATATCCTTGATCCATGTTGATTAACTCTGGATTAATCATTAAACACGGTATCTTAGCACTATCGCACATATCCAGTACTCGCAGGACGAAGTCGGCTTCGGAATATAGAGGGCATAATAGAATTGCTAACTTATCGCTTGGTGCGAGCTGATCATTTTGTATATTTGCAGTAAATACACTGGTTGGCACTTCTGCTACAGCGCTACCCATTTTCCAGTCTCTTCGTGCTAATGCTGCAGCACCCATATCAGGAAAAAATATTCTGACAGTTCTATCAGGCACAATAGCATTATTCTCATTCATGCTGTTTGCCAAATTTAATTCAAATTCTTCGATTTCATTATTCGTAGTCTCATTTTCAACTTCTTCTTCCTTATTAATTTTTCCTTTTTTCTTGACTTCATAAGCTAATGGATCTTTAAACCCGTCTTTGGAATAGTATGATAACTGCATCTCTTTATGAAGGACGTTGGCTAATTCCTTCATCATAGGCATTGTGTTTTTTATTGAGGTGTATGTAATATCTCCCACCGTAGTATCAAAGTCAATACGTATCCTCTGTTGTCCTGTACCAATACACTTTAAGGCACATATTGCAGCTCGATATACAGCATCAGTAAATGTGTTGGGTAATTCACTGACATCATTTGACTTTTTGATATCTTCAGCAATAATATCACTAAAAGGATTTTTCATTTTTAACACATTAATTCCATTCCATTTTGATATACCGCGTGAAAGTTGGTATCCATAGTGCCAACTGGGGCATAAAAGCAACAGAAAAGTCCACAGAAACATCCTTACTTTGTTTCCTTTAAATTTGGGTGTGGAGGTTTGGAAAAAGTAAAAATTTTGGGAGAAAAAAGAGAAAACTTAGGGAGAGATTAGTCGTCTATTCCATGGACGTTTTGGGTTTTCTTCATTCATTTGAAGAGCCTCGTGAGCCTTTAATCGATGATGATCAATTGCGACAGCATGTTACTATCGTAGACGAGTTGGTGCAATGTAATCGAGTGAAGTCGCTAGGAATGAAAACGTTACAGGACATTGGTGCTAACTTTTATGGCTCTCATTTTGATGGAGTTGTTGCCAAATTCTTGCATTCACTTAATAGTTCTTCCTCTTCGTTACAGACAGTTGATACAACTTACACGAAACAAATGTTACAACAAAACGCATTACTACCAGTGCATATGTCACATCCATTGATCGCTGCCGATGATATTAGTTTATTAATATCTATTGGAATCTGTGAAATATGCGATAATGATAGACCTAAAGTTAACAGATTATTATATTCGATTCAAGATATCATTAGTTCTTCAGCATTGCAGTATAGTAGTACTGGGCTATGTACCAGAGACTTTTGCTTGTTTCTACTGCAGTCACTAAAGCATTACATAGATGATAAATTCGACATAATTATATCAATAATTCTGAATGTATTGGGGAACAAGGAATCAGAAGCCGTCAACATAATAGTTGATGCCTTGACTCACTTATTTTCTATCATTCCAGCCAATATCATCGAGCTGACTAATAATCAGAGGGTTTACATGCTGCACATGGCAGTGCAAATACAAAGTCTTTTGACTATATTTGAGACAGTAATACTGAGTATTGCGAGTGATGGTGGCGACGATGCTGACGAATCGTTGCATTTCAAACTGTTTTCGCTACTCCTTAAGGTTACAAAAATAATCCCGTTAATGGCGTTGTGTGTCCGCGTTGCTGTTGTCATGGCTTGCTTGGGTAAAAGACACGATGTACTCATGTCTATACTGCGCAACCCCCCTCAATTTCATCATTTCAAATTATTTCAATACATTTTGGATTTACCCGCAGTGAAGCAGCATCTCCAAGGAAGCAGCGAGGAGGCGGATACCTCGGTGTTTGCATCGATAGCGCAAAGCATCACCAATTACAGCATGCCGTCACTCCGCGCCGTTAGTCAGGACTCAGCTAACGTTAAGAGTGATCCTCATGGCCCTGCCGATGGTGGTTATCTTTACTATTTTAAATTGACAAGAGCTGAAGCAATTACTGTGCTATCCAAGAGTGCACCTGGCACTTTCCTGGTGCGCCCTCATGAAACACAAAGTGATTTGCTGTTCTTATCATTTCGCAGTACCGGCGATGACGGTGATATCAAGCACGCGGTTATCCGTAAAGATGCGGCGAAATCAGGTTTCTGTTATCGGTGCGGAAAGATTGGCCCATTAACTACACTATTAGAAGTCTTGCACCAGATTGATCAAGCTCTGTCGAAGGGTCTCGTCTTTGACTACAGCAAGCTGAGCACTATAGTCCATGCGGTGGTCAGCGACCCCCTAAAACCGACAAATAATAGTAAAAACAGTCAATTTATCGAAGGATTTGACGGGAATAGGTCGCTGTGGAGTATCCTAGAGGCCAGTTATATAGTGTGCAATAGAGATGCGATAGTGAAGGAGTCTCGCTTGCCCATGACCGAGGAAGCTTACGACGAGGATGCGCTATTTGTTGAGTCTCCCTCTACGCTGCCATCGCCGGTGAACCAGTCGAAATTAGTTAGAGTAGAGAGCGGAGATGTATCTTTCAGTGAATTTGAACGTGATAGTGATACGGATACAGCGACCAAAGGCCCCGCTAATCGAGAAGGTAACCATGTTGAATACTCCTTGTGGAACAGCATCGTCCTGCCAACAAACAGTTTCGCCGCATCTTCTGCAGCACCCGATGAGAATGGAGTGTCATTACTACGTTGTCTCTTATCAAATTTAGCAATTAAAACAGCATATAAGCAGATAAGCATGCACATCGCGGACATGACCCAACTCCTGCACCACGAAGAAGCGGTCAGCAATATTGATGCCATATTCCGACGGAGTTTATCCAGGGGGTTTCCGCAGCACCAGCTGTACCACGACCATAACAGCAACGTTAACTCACTATTTCTGCCCATTAAGCTGGCGGTACTAAGGACAACCCGCGAGACGCTGTACGGTGTTACACCGGATACTCCGCTTCAAATCAACATACTGCCTCAGTTGTGCGACCCCAGTCTCGTCGCGATGGAGCTATTGCTTCAGCACATACTCAAGTCCATACCGATGAAATTAATTCGATTTCCAGGTGCAGGTTGCGGTAACGGCACTGACTACTACTGCGAGTGCTTTGAGCCGAGCGATATCACAACCTGGTTGGCTTTATTACACACTAAAAGTATTGAATATAAAAAATCAAACCGTCCCACTAAGAAAAAGGCAGGGCGAAGTAAACAAAAAGCCGGCAAGGCTGTGAGTAAGCGCGACAACAAGGTGATTCCTTTCGGAAGATTGTTCAAGTCTTCCAGCAACCCTGACTTGGCCAGCGAAACCTTTGTGGCAGCGATTAGTGACCAAGATCTGCCCCAATTAATAAAACTGTATCAGAAAATCAATAAAATTAACGGCAGAAGTTTGATTAAATCGACCTCGAACACGTCTATCAATAGCAATAGTCCAGCTAGCAGTGGCGCAGCCAGCAGCGCGAGCACGCCAGTCAATGCGGACTCGAAGAACGTGTATAATTCATTTATTGATGCAAACCTGCTGCGTTTACTTACCAAAACACCTGAGCACGCGTTCCAAGGTACCCATAACTACGTGAAATACGTGGATCCCTGGGAAGTTAAGGTGATGGTGGAGTCTGTGGATGCCATCCAGTCCCTGCGGTTAGGACCTCACACATACGTGCCATATAACAGTAACGAGAACTACGTATCCAAAGTGTTGAAATTTCAGTATAAGAATGAAGATTTTATTAAGTTGTGGGACGCGCTGCGTGCCGAGAGCTGGTTGATAAATACCATCAATGTGGCGCATAACAGCGAGGAAAAGAACTACAACAACATAGTCTCTCGACCAACTTACCTGACTCATTCGTTCCTGGAGTATGAAAAGTGCATGTCCCGCAACTTGTACCGCAACTCGTTGTTTACCCGGTTTGGCCTTCCTTATCGGAATGTTGCTCAATACACGATTGATATTCACGGGTTGAAGGAGGTGGGGAGTGGGAAGGACCACACGTTCGCTCCAATGACGTCGACTATTGATGTGTATGCGGTGGTGCGGTTGGTTAAAGGAAAGCGGAGTAGTGTGTCCAGCGCTGTTTCAGGTCATAATTCTAGTAACAACCTCGGTGCAAACACCAGTAAAAGCACTAACAGTGGTCGCACACAGCTCGATGGAACGGCCGTTACTCTTACCCGAAAGGCTAGTCTTATCGCGTCAAACAGTAAGAATATGAACTCCGCTGTCAATAACAATAGCAGCGAATATAGCTGGAGGGATCAAGTGATCTTCCGTCATGCCTTGCCGCATGGCTTAGTATCTTTGTTCCAGCACCAAGACAACCATCACCAAGCTAACGGCTATGAAATGCACTCTTTATATATGGAACCGCCAAACTTTTTGCAACTTTCAGTGTATGAACGGACATTTTTTACTGATACTAAGCTCGGCGATATTGACCTGCCGTTGTCCTCGGTGACTGATGAGGCAGCCTTCAAGGAATGGCTGCCACTCTCGCCTGATTCCAGCTCGACGCACAGCGCAAAAGGAGCCAATATTTCTACTTGGTTTGTAAACTTTAAAGTTGAGTTGAAATTTGTTTTAATGACGTTGCAAGACGCGGCGGCAACAGCAGTAGCGATGCAGACAACGAAGGTGGTGTTGGACAAAAAGAATGGTTCTCTTCAAGATTTGGAAGGAAATTTATTCTAAAATAAAATTATTTACATGAATATAAACATTATTGCCACAGCAACCGCGGCACACATAGGCGCAGCTACAACTCTTGACTGACCAACTCCAGCCCCAAGTTATCGATAGTTGAAAATTCCTTCCTCGTTGATTTGGTGCTTTTTAACGCACCATTTTCATCCAGCACGTCGGCTGCATTGTATGTATCGAGGTAATCCATTGAATAATTGTGACTTGTATCTATAATCTCAAGCATTGTATAGGGCGCAGCCCTCGCTTCTCTGCCTAATCGCAGTAACTCCAAGTCTTCAGCTGATGGTATCAGACAGTTATGCTCTAGTAGTAAGTAATTATCTTCAGTCTCCAAATCACTGCCATCATAGCGAGGGATGAACAGGTGCGTAACAACAGCACCTAAGACAGCAATGAAACTGCATATAAACATACATTGTCGCAACCCTGCCGAAGTTGGGTTGGAGGCACCACCAGGACCTAGGATCATAGGGAAAAAATATGCACCAGTAGCTGCGCCCAACTTACCACACGCTGCTGATAAACCGTGGCAAGTCGCTCTGACTTCGGCTGGGTATATTTCACCGGGTATTACGAATGTGGTAGTATTTGGACCGAAGTTACTGAATAAAAATGTTAACGAGTATATCAAGAGAAATATCCATTGTCTGCCAGCGGCTATACCCTCAGCGGAGAGAAACCAGTCGTGGCCGATGCCGCATATAAAGAACAGCACTCCCATTATAACAAAACCATTAATTTGTACATTTTTACGGCCAACTTTTTCTAAATACAGGATTGAAAGCCAATATCCCGGCACACCTATACAGCACAGTAACGCACTATTCCATGCGTCTTCCACCGCAGTTGTCTTCCTACCATGCGATAGTACTAACGAAGTAACATCGTGATTGAAAATTCCATTTGCATAGAAATCAACGTCCAATAAGAACCACGACAACGCAGTGCCTAGCATATGCCACTTGTAATATAAAAATGCGTACTTGATTTCATCGTAACGCGACTTTGAAGTCGCTAAAGCTAAGTTATTCAATGGTTGTGTCACTTTACTGTCATTACTCTTATCGCGGTCATTTATACTTGTAGATCCAGCCAATGAAGCGATTGAACCATAAGATGTGTTTGGTGTAACAGTAGCAGCAGCATCTCTTCGCTCTTGTTTCACACGCTCAAAGGTTTCTGTTTCATGCATGCGTAATCGATATGGAAATGCAATAGCTGCAGGCACGGCACCAAAAGCTAATGCAAATCTCCAAGTAAAGCCAGCAGATAATCCAAATTTTAAGCACAATAATACTACTAATACAGATATTAATGCACCAACACCTTGCATAGCAAATACAGCAGCCATAATAGATCCTCTTCTACCTGCCGAAGATGATTCGGAGGTCACAGTGGCAGCCAATGGATACTCTCCTCCTACACCAGCACCTAAGAGGAATCTCCAGATAGAAATACATCCATAAATACTCATTCCTCCTGTCATAGTAGAATTATTTACTGCCAGAGATGAACCAATTGATCCTACACTAATAAGCAATGCCGTAGCAACAAATATTTTCTTACGGCCAATAATATCTGCTAAAGAACCTGCAACTATCTGTCCTAAAATGGATCCAAACAATGCTGCTGAAGCCACACTGCCTTCATAAGCATGCAGCATACCGGAATTGCCATACTCGGGGTATTCTTCACGTAACAGTCGCAGCACTAAATTTATCACAAACAAGTCATATGCATCAGCCAAGAAACCCGCTCCTGCAAGCAGCACTCTTGCTGTCCTAGATGTGATAAACGACTCTGGTTCAACGGGTTTGACATCCTGTAGTGTACCTGGCAGCGATACTTGCTTATCTAATGATGACAGACCAATACCAGACTTCACTGACGTCAATGGTCGAGGTTTCTTAGCTTTTTTACCGACCCGACTTCGAGCGAGAAGTCCTTTGTTCGCCATGACTTGCTGGTTTGTGAATGTGTAGAGCAAACCATAGCATGGCATGTTAGCGATTTTGAATTAAATCCCGGCCCTTTGTCAATAAGTGGTTATTTATGATTAAAAGGTTGACAGAAAAGCATTACTAGAACAAAGCTATAGTTATTACATTTCATACATACATTTACATGTTTCTGCGGGGGTCATTGATTGTTTTTTTTGCAAGAGAATAATAATACATGGAAGCACTGGAGTCAGACTATATACAATCACTATACAGCAATTATGTCATGTGTTATATATCAATTAATACACGGTTATCGTTGTTTTTGCTGTCTTTGTTGTCGGAGACAAGTGATGTAGTATTAAATGCTTCAATTCTCATTTGATCTTCAAATCGAACTTTCGGACTTGCAAATAATATATATTCTTGTAAGATCGGTGTTAACGCCCACCCCCTACATTTTCTTAAGCACCCGATAATAGTGCCAGTTCTATGTTTCCCTTTATTACAATGTATTAGCAGTGGACGATTCGTTGTATCCAAAATCAACTTCAATGCATTAATGAGATTATCTTCGTCAATTTCCTTGAATGGCCATTTATTTCCATCTAAGCCACAATTAAGTAATTTCACTCCTGTTTGGTTATAGAAATCAGTCATAGCAACAGGGTATTCCTCAGGTATAAGGGCCAATACGGACTTTAATTGTAGTGTCTTTAAAAATTCAATATTTTTTGTGCGAGGAAAACTAGAACGATAAACACCAGCTTCAACCATAGAAAAATTTTCTGGTGGTAATAACTCGCGATTATCATCGATCGCAATTACTGGAAGTAAACCTTGTTTCGTGGTTAATGTAGTTGAGTCGGTTCCCGTACCTTCCACTGTTTGAGCTTCATCGCGCTGCTCCGAAGAGAAATTAGGGACGGGACTTTCACTCGACACACGCTGCATTGACTACTTGCAATTAAGTGGCACAGTAGCACTACCCCACTGTGATACACCTCCTCTGAAGGTTGGCACTTCCAAAGGCTACTGAACTTAGAGTTACCTTGTCGCTACCGGTACCATTTTGATCTGGTACCGGCACCGCGATGCTCACGGATTTAATTGATTCGTTGCTCATTCGTCCAGAGATGCGCGGCGTGACGCTTTGACACAGCAACAAACAACGCGTCTAGATACAAAAATTGGCGACTCGTAAGTTACAAAGCTACAATACTACATGGTCCTTATTATTTCCTCGTCATCTGGTACAAATACACGGGAATGGTATTGCTATCATCAACGTCGCTGTATTTCACAACGGTATCTAACAACTTCACATTAAAATGATACACTTTTTCTGCCAGTTGAAAAAATTCGTAGTTATTTTCAGCAAAATATGTCTCGTTCAGTCTGTTGGCGTAGGCCACGAGCACCGTCCCGTTGGGCGCGAGCAGCTCTTGAGTGGTTTCCAACAAGCCACGATGCAGCCCGTAAGTGTCTTTCCACAGTAATTCGGACTGAATGATCAACTCATATCCGTTAGCAACTTTACCTTGAGATAAACAATCTCGAATCTGTCCTTTGTTACCCCATTCTAACCCCTGGACAGCATAGTTAGCACACTTATCTAGTTTATTCTCTTTTAACAACGAGTTAACATTGGATAGGATATCATCACTAGGGTAATCGGTTATACATAGATACGTAGGTGCTAATATTTTCAAAGCTACCAGTGAGGGCAATGCACATTCCCCACAGCCAAGTTCGAGAATTGTTTTGTTTCTGTACATATGTGAATTTGTGATTAAGAAGTCGGCAATAACTTTGCTTCCTGGCCAAACTGCATCAGCGAATAACAACGGTTTGCTTACACCCGTTAGCACTCTACAAGGTTCTTGTCGTTTCACTTTGAAAGTTTTATACACTATACTACCCATAGAAGAGTGGTACACACCGTCCTCTTCATCGGATACAAACAGCGGTAGAACCGGTTTGCTATAGACCAACTCTGTCTCTTCATTAACTGCGCCATCCGCGGCAGGCCTTGCGTACGTCATGTGCACGATACCACAATTC